>Ga0075121_1000427_pt1 | contig 28883 bp, 21 predicted proteins | sample AntAceMetag02UKG_FD_69793 | JGI IMG/M metagenome (GOLD analysis project Ga0075121, IMG submission 69793) | Saline lake microbial communities from Ace Lake, Antarctica - Antarctic Ace Lake Metagenome 02UKG | ecosystem: Environmental > Aquatic > Non-marine Saline and Alkaline > Saline | place... | reverse complement strand
CGTCAGGGCGAGGGATGGAAAAAATCCTAATGAAGTTTTGTTATCCAAAACAAAATTAGGACAAGCTTCGCTTGAATTCAGTTGAAATGCCCTGTGGCGTAAGCCCAGGGATATTTACTCCTGAGACTGCCGAAGACGGCGAACATGAAGTTTTTTGTGGAGTAGCAAAAAACTCTTCTCAACTCCTCAAGCTAAAAGTTTTTGTTACTAAGGGAAAAATAGAAAAAGTAAATTGTGCTTCTTTTTCAGAGAAAGATAGAAGCTGTTTTGCTGGAAGAACGAAAAAGTGTCTTCATTGTGAAAAATTCAATGTTAAAGAATTGGAATGGACAGACCTTCGTCCTGAATAAAACTTGACCCTCAAACACAAAGAACTAAAATCGCCCCAGAGAAAGGGCGTTTCCTTTCTCCCTGCACACCCCCTCTATGCGAACGGCAAAAAAAAGAATTCACCTTTCCTTTCTTGTGGCAAAAACACAAAAACTTCTGTTTTGGGGATTAGTAGGCGTTGCTCTTTTTCTCTTTGGAATTTATCTTTTTTGGATGAATCGGATTGCCATGCAGGGATATGTTTTGACGAAATTTGCGGAAAAAAACGCTGAACTTTCGTCTACTATTGAGCAACTAAATGCGCGCACAGCGCGATTCGAAACACGAGAATATATCGCCAAACGAAGCGAGTCTGTGAACATGGTTACTCGCGGAAGACAGAACTTCGTCGTCGTGAAGAAAACACTCACGGCTTCAAAGTAGAAGCAAAGAATCCTTGTTTTTGCCCCCCCCCTTTTTTTTCCTCTTGCCTGCCCTGAACGAAGTTGAATGGGCTAAGGGTGAAATAAATATAAAATAAAAAAGTCATTCCAGCTCTTGTGCAGGAGCAGGGCTGTGTCCTGCTCCACATGTTTATTGGTCAAGATTATTGATACCAATTGTACTTTTGTGGCTTACAGATAGTCATACCAAATGTTTAAAAATATCATGTCGGAGCGGGTGTGTCAGCAGACCACCCGGTCCATGACGTTTCGTATTGTCAGTATAAACGTTGCGAAACCGGTCAGAGACCAGTTCCGACTTTTGTTTAAAAATATCAACGAAAAGGTCTTTATCAATATGAACAGAAGGAATGTTTTTTATAACAGAACAAAAGACTTTTGTGGAAACACGTTATTGATTACACATAGATCTCATATTTAAACGTGAGGTTCAGGACATAGCCCTGAACCTGCTTAAGGTAAACACAAATGGGTCGAGAATTCATCAGGGAGAATCCTAAGTATTTGATAATGGTTCCCAAATTAAATTTGGGATGACGTTTAATATTTTTTTAATATTTACTTTTCTTTCCCAACATTTCCTTCTTCTTTGCAACACGGGTTTGTTGCGCTTTTGCCCTTTGTCTGTATAATACTATGACTTTTTGTTTCTGAATAAATATAAATTTTCTAAGCTCTAAATTCTAAAAACTACTTTATGTCACACTTTGATTCTTTCACTCACTTTGCAAAAAATACCCTCATCCTTTCTCAAGAAGAAATGCGTCGATTGGGCGAACAACAAGTTCAAACACAGCACTTACTTTTGGGAATTCTCAGGCAGCCAAAATCTACTGGAGGCTCTGTTCTTCGAGACTTTGGGGTTACGTATGAAAACGCATTTCGAATTGCAGAGACCTTAAAAGATGTCGAAAGCACGTCTGTTCCGGATGAACAGAATGTCTTTTCTTCTTTCTCGCAAAAGATTATCGAGCTCGCTGCACAAACAGCCCTCGACTCAAAACACGCAATGGTGGACTCTGAGCACATTCTCTATGCGCTCGTGAAACAAAAGGATTGTGGCGCGATTCATATTTTAGAAAACTTACTCGTAAAACCTGAGCACGTTGCCGAGCAACTGCAAGAACTTTTTCAAAAGGAAGTAGTACCTGGAGCTACTGGACAAGTGGGCACACCTCCAAATGCAACACAGATTGAGAACTTCCTGAATGGACTTCATGGAATTTTGGTCGGTATGACTGTTGGCCTTCATGAAGATGGCGACACAGGTGGTGGTGGACAATTTGCTCCACGAGAGATCGACAGAGAAGATGCGATGGGAGGAGCCACTGGAGGACAAAGAATGTCACGAAAGAAAAAGCTCGCCTTGGACTATTTCTGTACCGATTTCACAGAAATGGCGGCCGATGGAAAACTTGATAAAATTATTGGACGAGACAAAGAAATCAAACGAACGATTCAAATTCTTTCTCGAAAAACAAAAAATAACCCTGTGCTCCTCGGAGATCCAGGGGTTGGAAAAACGGCGATTATCGAAGGACTCGCACAACACATTGTTGATGGAACGGTTCCTGACAGCTTGGTTGATAAACGAGTTTTGTCGCTCTCTATGTCAAACTTGGTCGCGGGAACAAAGTACCGTGGAGAGTTTGAAGAACGATTGAAACGAATTATTGATGAAGCGTCTGCAGCGGAAAATGAAGTGATTCTTTTTATCGACGAGCTCCACACAATTATTGGAGCGGGGTCTGCTGAAGGATCGTTGGATGCGGCAAATATTTTGAAACCTGCCCTCTCACGAGGATTGATCCAGATGGTCGGAGCAACAACTATGGAGGAATACCGAAAGCACGTAGAAAAAGATTCTGCGCTTGCTCGAAGGTTCCAACCAATTGACGTTCCCGAACCAACGCCTGATGAAGCGGTGGAAATCCTACAAGGACTTCGTCCGCATTATGAAAAATATCATGTCGTAAAAATTGATGACAAGGCAATTGCAACAGCGGTGAAACTTTCTGACCGATACATTAATGATCGTTTCTTGCCGGACAAAGCGCTCGATCTTCTCGATGAAGCGTGTGCTTCTAAGTCGCTCACAAACAACGCAAACGGAAAAGAAATCCGAGACCTGCGAAAGAAATTGTCCAAAACACAAAAGGATAAAGAAACAGCGGTGATCGGACAAAATTATGAAAAAGCAAACAAGCTCCACCAAGAAGAAGAACGATTGCAATTAGCGATCCAAACGATGAAATCAAAAGCAACTGTCGGAAAAGTGCCGAAGAAAATAACAGAAGAAGACATCGCTCGAATGCTCGAACAGATGACGGGCGTTCCAATGGGAGCCATGCTCGACAGCGAATCTGCCCACTTACAAAATCTTGAAAAGACACTCCGAAACAAAGTGGTGGGACAAGAAAAAGGAATTGAAAAGATTTCTCAGGCTATCCGTCGAGCACGGGTAGGACTGCAAAATCCAAACCGTCCGTTGGGAGTATTTATGTTCCTCGGTCCAACAGGAGTTGGGAAAACTGAACTCGTAAAACAACTCGCGAAGGAGGTATACCACGACGAAAAAGCGTTGATCAAAATGGACATGTCAGAGTTCAGTGCCAGTCACACAGGGTCACGACTCGTCGGAGCCCCTGCTGGATATATCGGACACGATGACGGTGGAGAATTGACGGAAAAAGTACGAAGAAAACCGTATTCTATCGTGCTGTTTGATGAGATTGAAAAAGCGCACAAAGACGTGCACAACCTGCTCTTGCAGATCTTTGAAGATGGTCATTTAACCGACGGAAAAGGACGACAAATTTCGTTCCGAAACACGATTATCATTCTGACTTCAAATATTGGAGCTCAGCGATTTCAATCAACCGCGAATGCGATTGGGTTTGCTGATGATGAAAAAGATCTCTCTCAAAAAGAACACGAATTTGAAATGGCGGCTGACGACGTGATGAATGACCTCAAAAAAGCCTTTGTTCCTGAGTTTGTAAACCGACTCGATTCTGTGGTTGTTTTTCACCCACTCAATAGAGATGCCATCAAGCAAATTGTGAAACTTCAGGTTGCTGAATTTCAAGAACGATTAAACGACAAAAAGATCACCCTTCAGATTGGCGGGTCAACGATTAATTCTCTTGCGAAAGCGTCGTATCATCCCGAGTCTGGTGCTCGGCAGGTGCGAAGAGTTTTGGCGGACAAGTTGGAACATCCACTCGCCGAAGGCCTCTTGAACAGAGCCATTAAAGCAGGTGACACCTTAAAGGTTTCGTATGATAGGAAGACTGAATTGTGTACATTCACCATCATGAAGAAGAAGTAACCCCGAGGAAATCTATTATCAGAGACTTTTTTCTACTTCTTCCATCATTACTTTCAATGCTTCTTCAAGGGCAATCCCAAATCCTTTGTCTTTTAATATTTGCTGTATTTCTTTCACTTTTTGAACAAATTCCTCTTCTTGAAAGTTTTGTTCCGAAAGAAAATTTCCTAGTTTTTCTTCTTTTTCTTTCCACGCCCTTGGGGGCGAAATATTTATGACCTCTACTTGCCCCAATGCAGTTGCAAGCATTTGTGAAAATCGCCCAAGCTCTGGTTTTTCCTCTCCTTTTGATTTTCTATCAATCCTGTCAGATCGTTCTTGCGCCCCGCATCGAACAGAATCACCTCTTGTTTTTATGATTTCATCCGGTCTGAAAAAGTTATTTTCTTTACTCATTTTTATATTATAGCATGTTTTGGTAACATGAGCAACCGACCTGTGATAAAGAAACAAGAACCGTTGACACTCCGTGGAAATTTTGTACCATCGCTCCCGATGGAGACAATTATTCAGAAAGCGTTGAAAATTCTCCTCGATAAATACGGAGCCCAGTACGATTGCGTTACTATTTTGGAAGAAAACGGGCACTATCGAGCGAATATCGAAACGCCGGAACCGGCAAAACTTATTGGTCGTAATGGAGCTATTTTAAGCGCATTACAACTTGTTCTCAAAAATGTCCTCTGGAGTCAAAATGAGGAAAAAGCATTTGTAACTCTCGATATCGATGGATACAAACAAGAACAATACGAGAGAATCTATGCTCGTGTAAAAGGAACGATCGAAATGATGAAAGAACGAGGATTATCAGAGGTAAAACTCTCTCCGATGAAACCATTCATTCGTCGATTGGTTCACTTGTGGATCGCTGAGAACTACCCTGATCTTACGACTGACTCTGTTGGTGAAGGACTCACGCGCGCGATTCAGGTTCGATACAAGTAGTCCACTCTCAGGAGAAATAAATTATTAAAGTGGGCAAGACAAGCCCTCGTTTTTGGTTACAATAAGTTCACACTATGAAATACACAACAGACGATTTAAGGACGAAATGGCTCGATTTTTACGAAGCGAAGGGACACAAGATTATTCCCTCAGCTGGCGTTATTCCTGAAAATGACCCGACGGCATTGTTTCACAACGCCGGAATGCATCCACTCGTGCCGTATTTAATGGGAGAAATGCACCCCGAAGGCGTGCGACTCGTAAATTCACAGAAGTGTGTACGAACCGGTGATATTGAAGAAGTAGGAGATGCAACACATCTGACGTTTTTTGAAATGCTGGGAAACTGGTCGCTTGGAGATTATGGGAAAGAAGAACAAATTAAATGGTCCTTTGAATTTCTCACAGAAGTTCTTGGGCTTTCTTTGGAGAAAATTGCGGTATCAGTCTTCGCTGGAGACAACGATGCTCCGCGAGACGAAGAAGCGGCGAAGGCTTGGAAAGAGTGTGGAATTAATGAAAAACGAATTGCTTATTTGGGAAAAGAAGACAACTGGTGGGCGAAAGGAGAGGTGGGACCATGTGGTCCTGATAGTGAGATGTTTTACTGGTCGGGTGATGAACCCGCTCCGGAGAACTTTCAAGAAACTGCTGATAATCCCCTTTGGGTTGAAATCTGGAATGACGTGTTCATGATATTCCATCGAGATAACTGCGGAGCACTTCATCCGCTTCCACAACAAAACATCGATACGGGAATGGGACTGGAACGAACGGTGGCCATTCTTAATGGATTTAAATCGGTGTATCAAACCGACGCTTTCTCCGACATTTTGAAAACCATTGCCGAGACGGCAGGCAAGCCGGCACTCGCTGACGACCCAATTGCTGATACAGAGGATGGAAACTCAATGCGAATTGTTGCCGATCACTTGCGATCAGCAACGGTTATGCTCGCCGAAGAAATCACCCCGTCGAACACCGATCAAGGATACATTTTGCGAAGAATTATTCGACGAGCAATTCGTCATGGACGTAAACTCGGGATTCAAAATAGTTTTTGCAATATTGTTGCAAAAGTTGTTATTGCGAAATTGTCACTCCATTACAAGGAACTTAAGAAACACGAGGCGTTTGTTTTTGAAGAACTCGAACGAGAAGAGGTGCAATTTAATAAAACGCTGGAGAACGGAGAAAAGGAATTCGAGAAACTCTCAAAAAAGATCTTGGAATTTTCTCCCAAGAAAGAAGTGAGCGGAAAGAGTGCATTTAATTTGTATGAAACCTACGGATTTCCACTAGAAATGACTATGGAATTGGCACAGGAGAAAGAAATGACGGTTGATGAAGAGGGCTTTTACAAAGCGCAGAAAATACACCAACAGAAATCTCGTGCAGGAGCGGAAAAGAAATTTACCGGAGGTCTTGGTGATACCGAGGATGCTACGGTGAAACTCCACACTGTGGCACACCTCATGGTAACGGCAATGAGAGAGATTCTTGGCGAACACATTAGCCAACGGGGATCGAACATCACGCCTGAGCGACTACGGTTTGATTTTTCTCATGATGAGAAACTCACGGACGAACAAAAATCAGCTATTGAGAAATGGGTAAACGAAGCCATTGCGGCGGATGCCGAACAGATTGTGGAAGAGATCCCAAAGGTCGAAGCTGAAAATGATCCAACTATTGTCGGCGCGTTCTGGGAAAAATATCCTGACACCGTGAAGGTGTATTCATTCAAAGACAAAACCGGAAAGGTCTGGTCACGTGAACTCTGCGGAGGTCCACACTGGGAACGAACCGGAGACTTAGGCACGTTTAAAATCAAGAAAGAAGAAAGTTCTTCCCGGGGCGTGCGAAGGATTAAGGCGGTGTTGGTGTAATTTGTCATTCCGGGCTTGTTCCGGAATCAAGCTAAATAGAACAATTTCGTTGTCATCATGTTAAAAAAAGACTTACAAACCCAGATCAGTGAACTTAAAAGATCGAGAAACCTTATTAATACAGCCCTTTCTTTATATTCAGAAGGGAAACATGAACAAATTATTGTAGTTGTCGATCAATTATACGCATTATTATATCCTGGAAAAAATACGGGGGAGGGATTGTTGCTTAGGTTAGCTAGTCAAATGAGAGCTGTGTTAAAATGCTTTATTCCCGTGCAATCATCTGACATTAAAGGACATAAAACAATAATAGATCACAACCCTATTGCAATGAGTCCAACGAAAAAAGAATTCATGGTTGAATATGAGTTAAAAGAAGCCCTAAGCAAAAGAGCTTTTGTCTATAATTATAAAGTCTTTACTGTTGGACAAGTTATTACAAGGTTTCGACACACCGAAGCTGGCCATTATGACGAGAACCTTAAACCAAGTCTTGAGGTTGTTAAAAAGGTAAGAATGACCTATCCGCATGGGACTTTCCCAAGAATAGAGGTTTCGCTAATTCAAATTGGAGGAACTATTTTAGAGCTTAGTGACCAACTTATTCAAAAATTCGAAAAAAACTAGAAGGGGGGGCTGTGTCTCTTGATATCATTTCTGCATCTCCCACAAATTCTCCATCTCGACTCGCGCTGCTTTCGCGTAGTCTTTTCCGCTACTCGCGTAGAGCACTGATCGTGACACCGGAACGATAACTCCGATTCCATTTGTCTGAACGGCTTTCACTGAATCCATATCACCTCCTTGCGCTCCAACTCCTGGACAGAGGAACCACGTGTGTGGCATCTCTTCTCGGAAGAACGCCATAAATTCTGGTTCGATTGTCGCGCCAATAACCGCTCCAACCGACGAGAACATATTCTTCGGTGATTGTGTCGTGACGTTCCAGGCTTCTACCATCTCAGCGATTCTCAGAGAAATCTCTGCTTCGCCCCCTTGGAATTCTACCGCTGATGGATTTGATGTTCTGACTAAAACGAAGATTCCTTTCCCGTCCTCTTCGCAATATCTGATGAAGGGTAAAATCCCGTCGGTTCCCAAGAGTGGGTTCACCGTCATGCAGTCACATTCCAGTGGTGATCCCTTGCCGAAGTAAGCCTTCGCGTACGCCTCTGCAGTCGCCCCTATGTCGTTTCTTTTCCCATCGACGAGTGTTATCAACTTTAGCTCCTTTGCGAGCTTGAGAAGCATTTCTACAGCTTTGACTCCTTCCGCTCCAAATTGCTCGAAGTACGCCATCTGAATTTTGATCCCACAGACTAAGTCGTGAGTTGATTTCATGATTTCTGTACAGAATTCAAGTGCCCCTTTGGCATCTTTAGAAATTCCTACTGGGAACTTCTCTGGGTTCGGATCAAGTCCGAGCATGAGAATAGACCCTTTTTTTTTGACCGCCAATTCTAGTTTTTCTGAAAAATTCATCGTTTGTATTATTGAGGATTGGGGCAGTTTGGGCAATAAAAAACACTCTGTCTTTCCTACTTCTTCTCGTCCTTTTTTGGAGCGGGCTTCCTGGCTTCTTCTTTTTTCGCTTCGCCATCCTTTTGAACTTTTCGCTTGTCTTGTTCTGGTCGTGCCCATCTGGAAATTTTGCTTTCTACTTCTGATCGTGGTTTGGCGTATCGTTGTCGTGAAAATTTCACAATCTTCTCTCGTCGGACTTCTGGATCTTCCTCATCGACAATAACTGGTGGCGGCAATGTCGCTCCAGAGAACACATTACTGGTCATCCCCTCTACCATGATCCGGTTGTACACTTCGTACTTCGGCAAGGAGGCAAGGTCGATCGGAAGAATTACTTCTTCATCAAATTGCTCCGAGAACACCTTCGCGTCGTCGATCCCAATTTGGAACGAGATCAAACTTCCCACATTTCCAAACACCGCCGCCTGCACTTCCTCTGACATCTGTGCCACGTACTGATTCGCCATGGTGAGGTTGAGTTTGTATTTCCGAGCTTCAGACAAGATGGTGGCAAAGGAATCCGTCGCAAAGTTCTGAAACTCATCCACGTACAAATAAAAATCTTTTCTGTCTTTTTCTGGAATGTCCGCTCGGCTCATTGCATCAAGCTGGAACTTGGTGATTAAGAGTGATCCCAGAAGGGAAGAATTATCTTCTCCTATCTTTCCTTTGGATAAATTCACAATCACAATCTTCCCTGTATCCATCGCGAACCGCAGATCGAGCGTTGATTTCGGCTGTCCGACAATGTTTCTGATCACCGGAGTGGAAAGGAATTGTCCGACTTTATTCTGAATCGGACCCACAGCTTCAGCGAGTTTCTGAGGCGCAAGCGCACTAAATTCTGTCTCCCAAAAACTCCGCACCATTGGATCTTCCACGTAGTGAAGAATCTTCGCTCGATAGATTTTATCCACGAGCATTCGTGTGATCCCGAGCATCGTGGTGTCTGGTGCTTCGACAAGTGCGAGCACAGTATTTCTTAAAAAGTGCTCCAATCGTGGTCCCCAAGAATCAATATTGAGTTTCTTAATCACTCCAATCAATCCTGACGCAATCAATCCTCGTTGCTCTGGATTTTTCCCTTCGAGCACATTGAAGGCCACTGGGAACTCTCTATCAGATGGGTCAAAAAGAATCACGTCATTCGTTCGACTCTTGGGAACAAAGCGAAGCACCGCTTCAGCTAAATCTCCATGGGGGTCGATAACCGCCACTCCTTTCCCCGCAGCAATGTCGGAGAAAATCATATTCTCTAGCAACGTAGATTTCCCCATTCCCGTCTTCCCGATAATGTAGACATGTCGACGCCTGTCGTCAGGACGAATTCCGTATTTCACGCCGTGGTCTCGGAAGTTTGTTTGCCCCAGCAAGGTCACATCCTTTTCACTGTCATCTGGAAGTTCTGCTGGTGGTTCGAGTTTTGCGTTTTCTACCCATGTGATTCTTGGTGTACTCACAGAAATCGTCGGCAAGTGATACATAGTCGCCAGCTCTTCTTGTGAAAGAACAAACGGCGTGTGCACAGCCCGATGAATAACTCTGTGAAAGAGTTTTGATGATTCTCCGTGGGCAAATTTCCCTACGAGGAACCTGTTCATTTGTGGCGCATCAAACTGATGAAACGTCCCTGTTATTTCTCGTAATTTTGCTTCCGCATGAAGATTGTCTTTGTCAGAATGCACATAAAGCGCTCGTACATTTACCGCAAACGCAAGTCTGGAAATTTTATCAAATGCCGCTGAGTAAATCGTTTCTCTGTCATGTCGACCAGAAGATGTTCGCTCATCTACTTCCAAGCTGTCATCGTCCAAATCCTTTCGTCCTGTCGACCCATCGCTTCCTCTTTTCCATGCAAAAAGAAGATGTAAAATTCTCCAAATCGGCGCTCGAGAAATTCGTACCCATCGACGCGTATCGAGTCTCGCCCATTGATAAAAATCTCGAAACCAATTCCATTGCCAGATCCCGCTTCGTACCACGTGCTTCAATGCATTGTCCGCTGCCTCTTGCCATCGTGATCCCACTGGATTGATAACGAACTGCACCACAGCGGTATCATTTTTATGAGGAAGGTGAGAAAGCGCTGAGGTCATTGCCCCGAGTGGATCTTGGAATTCTCGTGAATTAGAATCGTCGAATTGCGGATATCGTTTAAACGGAAACACCCACGGGTTGTAGGGTTTGAGTGTCGTAGCGATCACCTTTTTCTTTTCAATAAGATTCTTGGTGAAATAATCCGACACCTCTTCGATTTCTACTTCTTTGTACTGCGCATAGAACTGCGAAGCAACGAGTGTTCTCAAGTGTGTCGGCACCACCACATAAAAATGGATCCGCCCTCCTGTGCAGACAATCTCAAAACTAATCGTTTCTCGTCCCCCCTTTTTTGCTTCTTTACTCAAGAGTCCGTGAAGACTCGCGAGAATTTGTTCAAAGGCTAAAGGGCCTCTTTCGTTTTTCTTTGGTACCGATAATCGTAACACTGTTTGTTTCGCTTTTGTCATTGCTTTGTTTTTGCAAAATTTCACCACTTTTTATAGCTCTAAATCGAAAAAAACGCAATCCCAGAATTGACAAAAACTCTTCGCTTCTTACAATCTCGCCGTTCTTTGAACAAATTTGTTTTCATGCCACTCCTTCTGAATAAAGGGAAGGCGACGCACGAGTGGCGAAATGGTAGACGCGCTAGCTTGAGGGGCTAGTGAGATTTATTTTCTCGTGGAGGTTCAAATCCTCTCTCGTGCACCACTCGACTCATCAGGACTTCGTCCTGTTTCGCTCGTGGTTTTCGTCCTTCGGACTACAACCATAAAGAGAACGATTGAGTCTCATGAGAACAATTGATATCGCGGAGTAGAGCAGCGGTAGCTCGTCGGGCTCATAACCCGAAGGTCGCAGGTTCGAATCCTGCCTCCGCAACCAAATCACCTCTCAGGGACTACCTTCCTGAGTTTTGAATATGTCCAAAAATGGGGTCCAGTGACCATAAGGCTTTACCCGAAGGTCACTGACTACCATGACAGACATTCAAAATCAGCACCGGCAATTCCTTGAATACAGCGTTGTCTTCAAGGGGAACACCCCCAATACAATTCGGGGTTTTAAAGGAAACTTTGGAGTATTCCAAAAAGACATCAAAACAGGGTCACTGGAGGGGTTAAATCGCCCTATAATTGAACAGTGGATTATCCGAGGAAAAATAGAACGAGAATGGTCGGCAAAAACTATCCGCAATAAATTACAATGGATGTCTTTGTTTATTGACTGGGGAATTGGTCGGGGACTGGGACAAAAGAATTTCGTCAAAGATATTCCTCGTCCAAAACTTCCAAAACAACTGCCCAAGTCTTTATCAAAAGCCGACGCCCAGCGATTACTCGATTGGGCACAGCATTTTCCCTATCAATACAAATTTGATCGAGCAAGGGGCTATGCCATTATTGCAACCTTTCTTCTTACGGGTATTCGCAAGGGAGAACTCTACAGTCTCAAAATGAATGATATTGATTTTGAAGCGCACAGTATGTTGATTGAATGCGGAAAGGGGCAAAAAGACAGACTACTTCCGATGAATTCTAAATTGGAAGAAGTCTTGCTCGAATATTTGAAGGAGCGAAAACGAATGAACAAGAAAAACATGTATTTCTTTTCTGCTATGCGACAGGATTCTCAAATGGGCGATAAGGTCGTGAAGCGATTATTTGAGAAGATTAAAGAGAAATGCAAAATGCATATCTATCCCCACATGTTGAGGCATACTTTTGCAACATTGATGCTAGAAGGGGGTTGTGACATATATAGTCTCAGCAAGATGATGGGACATACTGATATAAAGACCACTACTATCTACTTATCAGCTACTGTTGCTCATTTGCAGGAACAGATTGTGAAACATCCGTTGAATTTTTAAAGAATTACATAAGAATTTGGCTTTCCGATGAGCTTTTAAAGCATATCCCCCTTGTTCGATTCTAAATAATTACATAAAAACTATGCCCAAATTGGAACATATTTTGTATGTTTTTTTGATTTATTCTCAGGATCAAAAAGTTTTATGTATTTATCTTTTAGGGCATCACTAATAACCTTAGATGCTATAGGGTAATTACTACTTACAATGTTTAACCTTTTCCTTAGTGAAGAATTTGTCATTTGTTCATTAGAAACATATTTCAAACAACAGTGTTGATAACACGCACGAACCCTGTCTTCTCTGCTCATCTTTTGAAACGTTTTATGGCTGTATAGTGTAACCCTTGTAAACTTTTCCTGCGCTTCAAACTTAGGGGCTGGAAGTTGAAATAACTCAATCGAAGATATAACCTTATCAATCCCACTCCCTCTTTCTTCACAGACATTTATTCTTCTCATAAACGAAGCAATGTCCTCGTTTCTAGATTGTGGAGGGTGGTCGATAAATCTATCAGTATTTATAAGTGGATTTCCCGGATTGCTAATTTCTATTCTATCACTAAAGATTTCTACCATGGGAGAGGTCCCTTTCTCAAAAAAATCCTGATGAATGAGTGCATTCGCAATTAATTCTCTTATGGCTATTTCTGGGTACATTTTCTTTTCTACTCGAAAGGCTTTTTCTATTTCCTCGTTAGAGGGTAATCTACTATTTATATATTCAACCAATCCTTTAAACCCAGTAGCATACCCCCTTGTGCCCTCTTGTTCTTTTATTGTTTTTATTCGATTTTTTCCTTCATAAATAATTACCCTAACCGCCTTCCTTTTTAGTTCTTCAAATTTTGTAATATCTTTTGCAAATAAAATCGCTCCTAGATTGGTAATATTATAACCCAAGGGCGAAGAAATTATTATTTTGTCTTGTACTAACTTTTCTAAAATAGCCCCTCTGTCTGAAGGAAGTGATTGATTTGTTAACTCAAAATAAGAAGGATAATCTATTAGCTCCAATACCTGATCTGTTTTTGCTCCCGACTTAGCAATCGCCTTCTCAAAGCTTCTACAATTGATGTTTTTCCATATCTTTTCTTCTTTCTCTGGATAGTCTTTTAGGTTCTTTTTGAGACTTCCTACTCTTACAAAAGCATTTCCTTTGAATTCTATAGGACGATTTATTGTCGCAGGGATTTCCAGCAAAACAATATTTTTCCCTGAAATCGAAAATTCATAAATCCGCAAATCTAGAGGAATGTTCAATCCTCTAATAAGCCAATTCTCTAATTCTTCATTTCCTTTTTTAGCTTGAGTTAAACTAAATTTTGTTCCAACAATTTCATGTGTTTCATTTTCTACTCCCCATACCATATATCCACAAGGTCTTTCCCGTAGGTTGGCACTATTGGAAATTGCCGAGACCATTTCCCCTATGGTTTCAGGATTTTTGTTGTCTATCTTAAACTCACACCATTCATTTTCTTTGGGAAGGGCGGTGAGATGTTTTAATAACCTTTCTAATTCTTCTGTTTTCATTTTCTCTCTAACATTAACAATCTATAATTTTTTGTCAGTTTAATTTAAAACTCCACATTCGCAAAACTCCTCTTAATTCCTTCTTTCGACAATGAAAGATAAATTTGTGTCGTGCTTACGCTCGAGTGACCCATTATTTCTTTGAGTTTGTAGATATTAAAATCCTGATCAATACACAATCGCCCAAATGTGTGACGAAGCATGTGTGGAGTAAACTTTATCTTGGCTTCTGTGGAGACCTGTAGGCACATCTGTTGGACGTTTTTAGCGGTCAGTTGGGCAGTTGAACGAATACTCGTAAAAAACCACTGAGAGGGCTGTAAACGCTCTTTCTTTTCGGAAATATAATTCTCCAAAATCCTCCAAAGATTGGAAGCCATTGCTCGGTATTTCGCTTTTGAGAAAGGGGCGTATTGTCCGAATCTGAGATTGGAGGAGAGGTTGGCGAATGAGACGGATGAATGGGTGATGTAGAATAAATTTTCAGTTGAATTTTTAAGACTAATTGGTAAACTAAAAACAACATACTAATACTTTCACACTATGGAGGAAAAAAACTCACAAGAAGAAAGAACTATTGGCAAGAAAATAAAAGCTTTGCGGAATAAACAAGGACTTACGGCAGAGGCTTTGGCTCGTAAAGCGGATATTCCCTATACTACACTTTCAAAAATCGAGAGTGATGTGATAAAAAGCCCTACTCTGCCGACTGTGATTAAGGTTGCAGAAGGTTTGGATATTACTTTAGATGAACTAATTAAATAAATTATGGCAATAAAAAAATCAGAATTATATAGTGCACTTTGGAAAAGTTGCGATGAACTTCGTGGGGGGATGGATGCATCTCAATACAAGGATTATGTGCTTGTGCTTTTATTTGTGAAATATGTATCAGATAAATATGCAGGCAAAACCAATGCACTTATTGTAATACCAGCAGGTGGTGGTTTTAATGATATGGTGAATCTAAAAGGGAAAAAGGATATTGGAGATGGAATAAATAAAATTATTACAAAACTAGCAGAAGAAAACGACCTAAAAGGGGTAATTGACAAAACAGATTTTAACGATGATGCAAAATTAGGAAAAGGAAAAGATATGATTGATCTTCTTACAAAGCTTATCGCTATTTTTGAGAATGAATCTTTAAATTTTAGTAAAAACAAAGCTGAGGGTGATGATATTTTAGGTGATGCTTACGAATATCTGATGAGACATTTTGCAACAGAGTCTGGAAAAAGCAAGGGTCAATTTTATACCCCTGCAGAGGTTTCTCGAGTAATGGCAAAAGTAATTGATATTAATAGAACGCAGAGGCAAGATCAAACTGTTTATGACCCTGCATGTGGTAGTGGTTCATTGCTTTTGAAGGTGGCTGATGAAGCTCCTACTAAAATCACAATTTATGGACAAGAGAAAGATGAGGCAACTACTGGACTCGCAACTATGAATATGTGGTTGCATGAAAATGAAACAGCAATGATTCATCATGATAACACGCTTTCAAAACCATTTTTCAAAAATAGAGATGGAAGCCTAAAGACTTTTGATTATGTGGTGGCTAATCCTCCATTTTCCACAAAATCATGGAGTAATGGCTTTGATCCTGCAAACGATGAATTTAGTCGTTTTGATGATGGGCTTCCCCCTGCAAAAAATGGTGACTATGCTTTTTTCTTGCATATCATTCGCTCGTTAAAATCAACAGGAAAGGGAGCTGTAATTTTGCCACATGGGGTGCTTTTTCGAGGGAATGCGGAAGCAGTAATCCGAAAAAATATTATTAAAAAGGGATATATCAAAGGAATCATTGGGCTTCCTGCTAATCTATTTTATGGTACTGGTATTCCTGCCTGTATTATCGTAATTGATAAAGAATATGCACAGAGTCGAAAAGGTATTTTCATGATCGATGCAGGGAAGGGATTTATGAAAGATGGCAATAAAAATCGATTAAGATATCAAGATCTTCATAAAATTGTAGATGTGTTCAATAAACAACTGGAATTACCAAAGTATTCGCGAATGGTTGCACTCGCTGAGATTGAGAAGAATGATTATAACCTGAATATTCCACGATATATTGATACACAAGAAGCGGAGGATATTCAGGACATTGAAGCACATTTACTTGGTGGCATTCCAAGCCGAGACGTAGCAGATTTAGCCAAATTTTGGGAAGTATTCCCAACACTTAAGAATGAGCTTTTTGTGAACGGGAAACGAGAGAATTATTATCAGCCAAAAGTTAAACCTGAGCAGATTAAACGAACTATTTTTGAGAATACAGAATTTATCAGTTACACAAAAAAAATTGATGATATTTTTAGTATTTGGCGAGAAAAAAACACACTATTGCTCAAAAACATTGGAGCGGGAGTAAAGCCAAAAGAGCTTATTGTCGATTTATCAGAAGATATCTTGCAATTATTTGAAACAGAATCACTTATTGATAAATATGATGTATACCAAAGCCTGATGAGTTATTGGGCAGAAGTAATGCAAGATGATGCTTATATAATTGGAATTGATGGCTGGAAAGCTGAGGTGTATCGAATTATTGAAATAAATAAGAAGAAAAAGGAGGTTGATAAAGGCTGGACATGTGATCTGATCCCGAAAGAACTTGTAATCACTCGTTATTTTGCAGAGGACAAAGAATCTATCGAGAACTTAAACACTAATCTTGATGATATTTCTCGGCAAAAAGAAGAAGTGGAAGAGGAACACGAAGGAGATGAAGGAGCTTTTTCTGAAATGGAAAAGATAAACAAAGGAGCGATAAAAGCACAGATAAAACAACTTAAAGCAGAAGGATTAGGTGATGATGAAGATTGCAAAGTGTTAAATGAATATTTGGAACTTCTTGAAACAGAAGCGGATTTAAAAAAGGAAATCAAAGAGGAGGATAAGGTCTTGGATAAAAAACTACTTGGTAAATATGGAGAACTGAGCGAAAAAGAAATAAAAACACTTGTTGTAGATGATAAATGGATGACCGCCATTGCCAGTAGTGTAAAAGCTGAGCTTGATAGAATCACGCAAAACTTATCACAGAGAATCAAAGAGCTTTCAGAAAGATACACCGATCCTTTGCCACAACTTGAAGAAAATACAAAAGATTTAGCAAAGACAGTTGAAGCTCATTTGGAGAAAATGGGATTTAAAATTTAATTATCTAAAAAAGATGACTATCAATAACGTTTTCGAAAATATTAAAAAAATGAATAAGCATGGGCAAGAGTTTTGGAGTGCTCGTGATCTTTGGAAAATTTTGGGATATACAGAATATGGGAAATTCTTACCTGCAATAAGCAGGGCAATGAAAGCTTGTAAAAACAGCAAGCAAGCCATTTCAGACCATTTCGCCGAGGTGAGCGATATGGTTAAAATTGGATCAGGAGCTGAGCGTAAAATTGATGATTACAATCTTTCTCGATATGCTTGTTACTTAATTGTTCAAAATGGGGATCCAAGAAAAGAAGAAATTGCTTTGGCTCAAACTTACTTCGCCATACAAACACGAAAGCAAGAAGTGCAAGAGGCTCTTTTGGAAGATCAAAAACGAGTGATGCTACGAGGAGAGGCAACAGAGCATAACAAGAAGTTATTTCAAACAGCACAACAAGCTGGTGTTAGGAATTATGGAGAATTTCAAGATTATGGATATATGGGGTTATATGGAGGAATGAGAAATACAGATATTCATAAATCAAAAGGGCTTACAAAATCTCAAAAGATTCTTGATCATATGAATAGCGAAGAGCTTGGTGCTAATTTATTTCGCACAACACAAACGGAAGCAAAAATAAAAAGAGAAGGAATTCAGGGACAAAAGAAGGCAAGTGAAACTCATTATGAAGTTGGAACGACAGTAAGAAAAACCATACAAGAGTTGGGAGGAACCATGCCAGAAGACTTACCAAAAATTGATGGGATTAATAAGGCAAAAACAAGATTGAAAAAGGCAGATAGGAAATCTCTAGAAGCTAAACATAAGAAAAAATAATGACGACAACAACAATACAAGCAGGCTATAAACAAACCGAAATCGGGGTAATACCCGAGGATTGGGAGGTGAATTTTATTGAGCAGTTTGGCACTGTGGTTGATGGTGATCGAGGGCATAATTATCCAAATGGTGATGATTTTCATTCTAATGGCTATTGTCTATTCCTCAGTGCTACCAATGTTACTAAAACAGGGTTTAAATTTGATGAATATCAATTTATTACAAAAGAAAAAGATGAAAGTCTAAGTAAGGGAAAACTAAAAAGAGGAGATGTTGTACTTACGACACGAGGAACTGTTGGAAATCTAGCATTTTATAGTGATTCAATTCCTTATAATCACATAAGAATTAACTCAGGAATGGTTTTAATTAGAGCGGAAAATAAGAAAAAAATAGCTCAAAATTATTTATATGAAATTTGTAAATCAAATGTTTTAACAAATCAAATCAACAGGCTTTCTTTTGGAAGTGCTCAACCACAATTAACAGTAAAGGGTATTTCTTCTTTTCAATTTCCACTTCCTCCAACCCTCGCCGAACAAAAACTCATCGCCACCACCCTCTCCGACACCGACGAACTCATCAGCTCTCTCTCGGCTCTCATCGCCAAAAAACGAAGGATAAAAGAAGGAGCGATGCAGGAACTACTGACAGGGAAAAAGCGACTGGCTGGGTTTAGTGGTGAGTGGGAGGTGAAGAAGTTGGGGGATATTGGTGAAATAATTACTGGGAGTACTCCTCTTACTCAAATAAAAGATTATTGGAACGGCACAATACCTTGGATAACGCCTACAGATATTTCTGACAGAAAAAACATTTTTAATTCAGAAAGAGAAATTTCAGAATTAGGGTTAGAATCAATTAGAAAACTGCCAAAAAATACTTTACTTGTTACTTGTATTGCAAGTATTGGTAAAAATGCAATTCTACGACGAAATGGTGCTTGTAATCAGCAAATAAATGCAATTATTCCATATAGTAATAATAATGTTGATTTTCTGTATTATTTAATTGAAATACATAAAAAATACATACTTGGAAATGCAGGGATAACTGCGACTTTAATAATATCTAAAAAAGATTTTTCTGAAATTATTTTTACGATACCCCTTGATCTCGTCGAACAACAAGCCATTGCCAAAATCCTCTCAGATATGGATAGCGAGATCACTGCTCTTGAGCAGAAGCGAGATAAATACAAACTTATCAAACAAGGCATGATGCAACAGCTTTTGACAGGTAAGATTAGATTAATTGATAATGGATAATTAACAATGGACAATTTTTAACTAAAGCATATTAATTATCAATTTTCCATTTTCAATTCTTAATTAAAAAAAATATGACAAAAAATCAACACAACAAAATCGCACTCTTTGAGTCCAAACAAATTAGAAAAATTTGGCATGAAGATCAATGGTATTTTTCTGTCGTTGATGTTTGTGGAGCTTTGACTGAAAGCCCAGATGCAGGAGCTTATTGGAGAAAACTCAAACAAAGATTAAATAAAGAAGGAAGTGAAGTCGTGACAATTTGTCACGGGTTGAAATTATTAGCACCAGATGGGAAAATGCGAGAAACAGATTGTGCAAATACCGAAGGAATTTTTCGTATTATTCAGTCAATTCCTTCTCCAAAGGCTGAGCCATTTAAAAGATGGCTTGCAAAAGTGGGATATGAACGAATTGAAGAAATAGAAAACCCAGAACTGGCTCAAGAAAGAATGAAGCAACTGTATGAGCAAAAAGGGTATGATAAAAATTGGATAGATAAAAGACTTCGGGGGATTGCTATTCGTGAGAATCTCACTGATGAATGGAAAGAACGAGGAATTACCGAACATCGAGATTATGCAATTTTAACCGCTGAAATCAGTAAAGCTACTTTTGGAATGACGCCGAGTGAATATAAAAAACTTAAAAACATTCCAACAAAATCAAAAACAAATCTACGCGATAATATGACGGATCTTGAGCTGATTTTTACAATGCTTGGGGAAAAAGTAACAACAGAAATTTCTGAAAACGAAAAACCACAAGGAATGAATGAAAACAAAAAAGTAGCAAAACGAGGTGGAAAGGTGGCGGGAGATGCGAGAGAAAATACAGAAAAAGAAATTGGTCGTTCAGTAATTACTGAAGACAATTATCTGGAAAACAAGAAAAATAAATCTTTAAAATCCAAAAACTAATTTTAAAAAATATGACAAATAATTCAATAACCGTTGGACAAATAGAGCGAAAAACACAAGATCGTATTGTGCAGTTTTTTCAAGATTCACTTAATTATGACTATCTCGGCGATTGGCAAGACCGTGATGGGAATTCATGCGTGGAAGAAGAATATTTACGAAAGTTTTTGATATCTCAGGGATACAGCGACTCGCTTATTACCAAAGCTTTGTATGAGATAAATAAAGTCGCTGGAGATCAAGTAAAAAGCCTGTATGACATCAATAAAGAAGTCTATCGACTGCTTCGCTATGGGGTAAAAGTAAAAGAAGGTGTAGGCGAAAACACGCAAGATGTGTGGTTGATTGATTGGGGAAATCCTCAAAATAATCACTTTGCCATTGCCGAAGAAGTAACGGTAAAAGGACAGCATACCAAACGCCCTGATATTGTGATTTATGTGAATGGGATTGCTCTTGGTGTGATTGAACTCAAACGAAGTAAGGTTTCTGTGGGTGAAGGAATACGTCAAAACCTTGATAATCAAAAGAAGATGTTTATTCAAGGATTCTTTTCTTGTATGCAACTAGTAATGGCAGGAAATGATACCGAAGGATTGCGTTACGGAACAATTGAAACACCTGAAAAATATTATCTCAACTGGAAAGAAGGTGGAGACATTGCAAACATACTTGATCGGCATGTATTACAAATATGCGAGAAAGAGCGATTTTTGGAGATCATTCACAACTTCATCGTCTTTGATAAAGGTGTAAAAAAAGTATGTCGGCAAAACCAATATTTTGGAGTCAGAGCGGCACAAGATTCGCTCAAAGCCCGAGAAGGTGGAATCATCTGGCACACACAAGGAAGTGGTAAAAGTCTCACAATGGTATGGCTAACAAAATGGATTAAAGAAAATATTACTGATTCTCGTGTTTTGATTATCACTGATCGTGATGAACTCGATAAGCAGATTGAAAAAGTATTCTTTGGTGTGGATGAAGAAATCTACCGAACCAAAAGCGGAAAAGACTTACTCAAACAACTCAACACAAAAGAGAAGTCTTTGCTTTGCTCACTTGTGCATAAATTTGGAGGAAAAGATCAAGACGACACAGATGATTATATAGCAGAACTCAAGAAAAATTTACCAAAAGATTTTCATGCCAAAGGCGATATTTACGTGTTTGTAGATGAGTGCCATCGAACGCAATCAGGAAAACTCAACGAAGCGATGAAAGAGATTTTACCCAATGCAGTCTTTATCGGTTTTACAGGAACGCCATTACTCAAAAAAGATAAACAAAAAAGTATCGAGATTTTTGGAAAATACATTCATACTTACAAATTTGATGAAGCCGTAAAAGATAAGGTTGTGCTGGATCTTCGGTATGAAGCAAGAGATATTGACCAAAAAATTACCTCTCAAGATAAGATTGATGCGTGGTTTGATGCCAAAACTCGTGGACTAACAGATTTTGCCAAAGTAGAACTCAAAAAAAGGTGGGGAACAATGCAAAGAGTACTCAGTTCACTTTCTCGGCTAAATAAAATTGTATCTGATATTTTACTGGATTTTGAGACAAAACCACGACTGCAAAGCGGAAATGGAAATGCCATGCTGGTAGCAGGAAGTATTTATGAAGCTTGTAAATATTACGAACTTTTCCAAAGTGGCGGTTTTAAAAAATGTGCAATCGTATCATCTTATGATCCAACGGTTTCTTCTATCAAAGGAGAAACTACAGGTGAAGATGAAGAGTCTGATAATTTAAAGAAATACGAGGTATACAATCAAATGATCCGCTCTTGGTTTAATGTATCAGAAAGTCAAAAACTCACAGAAAAACATATTGAAAACTTTGGAGATGAAGTGAAAAAGAAATTCATCGATGAGCCTGGTCAAATGAAACTCTTGATTGTTGTAGATAAACTTTTAACTGGTTTTGATGCTCCATCAGCATCCTATTTGTATATTGATAAATCCATGTGCGATCACGGACTTTTTCAGGCAATTTGCCGAGTGAATCGTCTTGATGGTGATGATAAAGATTATGGTTATGTAGTCGATTACAAAGATCTTTTCAAAAAACTAGAAAATGCAGTTGATGATTATACTTCAGAGGCGTTTGATAATTTTGAACAAGAAGATGTAGATGGACTCTTGAAAGATAGGCTTGAAAAAGGGAAAGAACGACTTGATGAAACTTTGGAAGTGGTACGAGCATTATGTGAGGGAGTTACTTCGCCAAAACAATCAACACAGTACATTGCCTATTTCTGTGGTGATGACTTGCAAGCAAACGAACAAAAACGAGTACAACTTTACAAGAAAACGGCTTCATTGATCCGAGCGTATGCCAATCTTGCCAATGAAATGAATGAAGCAGGCTACACAGATGAAGAAATAGGAAGAATCAAAAATGATCTAAAACATTACACCGATGTACGAGAAGAAGTACAGCTCGCAAGTGGTGATTATATAGATCTCAAGGCTTATGAACCAGCTATGCGACATTTGATTGATTCGTATATTAGTGCGGAAGAAAGTAAAAAAATCTCAGCCTTTGATGATATGAGTATTTTGCAACTTATCGTAGAAAGAGGCATTGATAAGGCAATCGAAGCTTTGCCGAGAAGTATTGGAAAACATAAAGAAGCAATTGCAGAGACCATTGAAAATAATATCCGAAAGCTCATTACTGATGAGCAAGCGGTCAATCCAAAGTTTTACGAAAGAATGTCAGTACTTCTTAATGAACTGATTGAAGCTCGCAGAAAGCAATCTATAAATTATCAGGAATATTTAAAAAGAGTTGTCGAGCTGACCAATTTAGTAAAAGGATCAGATGAAGCAAGTAATTATCCTGCTGTATTAAACACAAAAGCAAAAAAGGCTTTGTATGATAATTTGAATCAAGATGAAGACCTTGCCATTGCTATTGATGAAACTGTTCGTACTACAAAAAAGGATGGTTGGCGTGGAAATAGAATCAAAGAAAGAGAAGTGCGAAATGCACTTAAATCACACATTCAAGAGGAAGATACTCTTGATCAACTATTTGAACTTATAAAAAATCAAGATGAATACTAAAACAATTTATTCTGAAATGATGGTCGGTAAACTACAAGTAAGCGTCATAAAAAAGGCGGTTAAGAACTTGCATCTTAATGTTTTGCCACCTTATGGGAAAGTGCGTGTATCAGTACCGCCAAGCATGAATGATGATGCTATTCGTACTTTTGTCGCCAGCAAGCTCCCGTGGATCAATCGACAAGTTGAGAAATTCAAAAATCAGGAACGAGAGGGTAGAAGGGAATTTGTTTCAGGAGAGAGTCATTATTTTCAAGGCAAGAGGTATTTGCTACATCTTGTTGATTCCGATAGTCCTGCAAAAATTAAAATACGAAACAAAAAGTATTTAGACCTCCATATCAAAAAGGATGCAAGTAAGGCTCAAAAAGAAAAGGTAATAACTGAGTGGTATCGATCAGAATTAAAAAAACAAATACCTGATCTCCTTGAGAAATGGCAAAAGATAATGGGTGTAAAAGTGAATGATTGGCGGATCAAACAAATGAAGACGAAATGGGGAACATGTAATAGTGAAGCAAAACGAATTTGGATCAATCTTGAACTGATCAAAAAGCCCCTACCCTGCCTTGAATATATCATTGTGCATGAATGTTGCCATTTGCTTGAAAGAAGCCACGACGAGCGATTTGTAGCCCACATGAACAAGTTTATGCCCCAATGGAGAACCCATAAGGATGAATTGAATAAGTTTATTCTGACTTATGAGGAATGGGGGGGAATGATTTTTTAACTAAGATTCGATGCCTAGTACTAAAGTAATGACATTTCTAGATTATAAGTCACTTTTTTCTAATATTGAGAAGGATGGTATTTTGATACCTATTTCATATTTAAAAGAATTTAATAATGTTGAGTCATTAATTGATTATACTATTAAAAGTTTTGATAACCATGAAGCTATTTCTTACAGTTCATTTCTCAATACTATTGCTCAAACTTGTAGTGCGGAAGAATCTGAAAGATTGGGTTTAAATGAAATGATGAAAACCAAGATGACAACAAATATTCCTAAGAATGGCATTCTTTTCCATAGGGATAATTTGCTTTTTATGATTGAAAAAGCAATTACAAAAGAAGCAGGAGACTTAAAAATTACTGGACAGAAAACTTACAATACAGCTCGAGAATATTACAAAGCTTTATTGCTTATCAGCGAAATTATCCCCGATACATCGTTAGAAAAAGACCATTTTATAAGAGCTTACCCCTATTATTATATTCCTCAGACTGCGGAAACAATTTATGAATTAAGGTTGCAACGATATTGGTATATCTATAATAATTTATTGGAAGATTTGGATGATACTAAGAAGAATCACCTACAAACAGGTATTCAAGAAATAGAAAAGAAAGCCAATCTTTCTTTGAAAGATTATTTTCATGTTGTTGTAATGATTTATTATTGGTTCTTAAAGATTCCAAACTTGAAAAAGACGAAAGACGATGAAGAGCTTAAAAAGTTAGGATTTAATAATAAGAATATTGATTCATTTTATATTAGAAAAGGTAATTTTGGAAAAGATCATGATATTCTGAAGCTAATCAGCCATTTAAGTCTTAGTATTGAAGAATTTAAAGAAAAAATTGAATTAAACAGCAAAAGAAGAGATCCAATAGAGGGTTTTTATAGAAATTTTCAAACCTTTTTTGATCATCCTATTTTCAAGATCGATGATGATAATTATTGTTTGATTGATTTTAAATTTTTAATTGAGGGATTGTGTTCAGGTTTTATGTGGCATATAAATGCTTTTTCAGATAGCCAATTGCAATCAGTCAAAGAACAGTATGGTTATCTTTTAGAAATTTACTTTGTTGAATTATTGAAAAAGATTTTTGGTGAGAACAATGTTCAAAAGCCAGAAGAAGATGGTAATCCCGATGTGATTCTAGAAACAGATGATTATGTAATTATCCTAGAGTTTACGACTGAATATTATCGGTTTGCATCGCTTTATTCTGAAAATACCGATTTACTAAAGGAAGATTTATATAGAATCTTATTTAATAAACCATTAGATGGTGATTCAAATAGGTCAAAAAAAGATAAAGGGAAATTTATAAAACTTGATGGATATCTGGAGAGTTATAAAAATAGTAAAAAAACTATTATACCAGTCTTGGTAACTGAGAATTATTTAGGTGATTTTGATTTACTTGATCGTTTTGATGGTTTTATTTCAGACAAAATAAATAGCAATAAACTATGTAATTTAAAAGGTCATAAGCCAACGATCGTCAATTTGGATGATTTTGAGTTGTTTTGGCAGATTGCAAACTCAGAAAATACCATTAATCAATTTGCTCATTGCGTGAGTGAATGGGAAAAGAATAAAGCTGAAAAGGGGAAATACCATTTTAATTTTTCATTTTTTGTTAGCGAAATCAATAAGGATTCTAAAGTAAACACAGAGTTTTCTTCCTTTTTTAATTTTCAATCTTTTATGCAGAATTTGAACTCTAATTAAATTACTTAAAATATGGATAAATTAATCAATAAAATTCAAAATGATTATAAAGGAGAAAGGCTTTGTCAATATTATTTCTCATTTTTGGCACAACTTAAGAAGTCTGATGATCAAAAATTACTCAAAGCCGTTATTTCTTACCATATGAAACCAAGTGAACAAAAACCGTTTGATGCCTTTTTAATTTTAGAAGGAAGAAGATCCCCAATGCCTGAAGATTTAAGTGAAGATGAAGTAAAGAAACTGGTTAAATCTTATAAAATAATTAATGACCCTGAATTAAAGGCTAGATTTGCAGATGTACTGTGGCTCAAGAAAAAAGAAATTAAATATGCACATGATGCAGTTGTTGCCTACATCGAATCAGCAAAAAAATTACGTAATAAATCTTGGACTTATTCACAAGATCGTATCGAAAGAGCATTGAGATTATCACTTTCTCTAGGGAAAGGAGGTGAAAAGGATATAGAGAATGTGATTTCTTGTATTCAAGAAATATTAGAAAAATATGAGTTAGAAAAAGAAGCCTACTTTCCTTTAAAGTTGATTGAGCTGCTTTTAGACATAAATCATGACGATAATACTTTTTGTATTTCTATTTTAGAGAACTGTATTGAATTTTTTATAAAGGAAAAAGATATTTATCGTCTCAATGATTACCTTGAAGCATTAGCACAATGGCATGAAAAGAATGATGAAGTAGATAAAGCAAAAGAGAATAGAAAACAAATAGCTGAAAATCATGTAGAGTCTCAAGATTTAGAATCTTCTGCAATGGGAAAAGCTCACTGTTTGCAAAAGGCAATTGAAGTTTACCGAAGGATAGGCAATCACAAAAAAAGAATTGATGAGTTACACAAAGAATTAATCAAGATTCAAAAAAATATTCCTTCAGAAATGCAAACATTATCAGGAGGAAATATTGATATTTCAGCATCAGTGAAGGCAAGCGTAAAACATGTAAGTAATATGTCCAAAAGAGAAGCCCTAATTCGATTTTGTTTTATTACTAAACCAACAGATATAAAACACACTTTTGATTATGTAGAAAAACAAGCTCAACAATTTATTCATACATCTTTATTTGGAAGAACTACGGTAAATAAAGATGGGAAAACGGTTGGGCATTCTGCAGGCTTAACAAATAACGAACTTTCTCGAGAAGAATTACTCTATCCTCATTTAGTTGATCATATGGGGTTAAGTTGGGGACTAAATAGCCAAGGTTCAATCATTCCTGCAAAAGAACAAATTATTTTAGAGCATCAAATTGAAGAATCTGACCTAAAGGAGTTTATTGTAAATAATCCTTTAATTAGAAATGGTCATGAGGCTTTATTTGCTCAAGGGATTTTATTTGGCTTTGAAGGAAAATGGGATTTATCTCTTGGGATTTTAGCAATACAAATTGAGGATTCTTTAAGATATTTACTAGAAAAAAAGGGTGTACTCACTTCAAATATTAAAAGTGATTTTACTCAAGAAGAGCGTGGGGTAACGTATTTCTTTAAAAATTATTCCAAAGAATTAAAAGAAATATTTGGAGAAGATGTTTTTTATGAATTAAGAGCATTGCTTGTTAAAGATGATAATGGCAATGGGTTTAATCTTAGAAATTTGATTGCTCATGGTTTAATGTCTCAAAATGAGTTTTATACAAGCGTTTGTGTGTACTTTTGGTGGCTTATTTTTCGGTTGATCTGTACTCCTGCCATAATTTCTGAATCTAAAAATAATAAAAAGAATGAGCAAAAAAACTAAGAAAACAACGGAAGATAATAGAATGCAGTGGATTTTGTTATTTGAAGAAAACTCTCAAAATAAGGAGAAAGAAGCATATTTTACTGATTATGAAATTTGTTCTGAGGTAAGAATTCCTGGAGTTTTAGAATATGGAGATGGGAGTATGTTGTGTGGCTTGCTTTCAGAAACGGATAAAGACGGGCTTTATTCTTATACTATTCGCATAAAGCATATTCAAAAGGAATATGTTTTTGATAAAGAAAAATATACCAAGGAAGGATATTACTTTCAGGATGGACTTATTGGTGAATTGATAGCAATTTTTTCTGTATATTTTCAAGCACGTTTCTTCTTGAAATCCACTATTTCAGGGCAGTTAACTCCCACAAGTTTGCAAATGAAATATAGTGAACCATTTAGATATATCAGACCAAAAAAAATTGTTAATCATGAAATGTTTACAAATCAAAATCGAAATTGGGCATATGAAGATGGGCTAAAAGTTTTCTTGGATAAACTAAGAAAAATCGATCAAAAATACCACCAAGGAATTATTCAAGCTTTTTATTGGTATTCAGAATCAGTAAAAGAGGCAGGAATAGATCCTGAACTTTTTTATATAAAAATGGTTTCCTGTATTGAGGCACTTCTTGATTTTATTGATTTTCCAGAGGACAACTTAAATGAAAAAATGCTGAAGCTTTTAGAAAATAGTGAATTTGAATCTAATGAAAAACAGGAAATAAAAAGCTGGTTAAAACATCGTAAAGTTCAGCAAAGATTTTTGGCATTTATTGAGAAGTATTCATCGGGATTTTTTAGGGGAGGAAATAGAAAAGCAAAACACTGTTTTATCAAAAAGGAAGAGTTAGCAGATTTTTTGAAAAAAATTTATTCGGCAAGGTCGGGATATTTACACAGTGGAAAACCAATGTATATCAGCAGTGATATGTCGGGAAAAGGTAGTGAAAAATGGGATCAAGATCCAAGTTTGGGTATGAGTGCTGACAGAAGGTCTTTTGGAGGAAACGAAAAATTACCTCGAACACGTTGGTTTGAAAGATTAGGGAACCATTGTTTAATATCTTTTATTGATTCTTTGGTAAGCCGAAAGTCCACTTCTCCACCCCAAAACCACCAAATTAGTTGATTTTAGTACGGCTTCTGATACTATTTTAGTACTGGACTGTCAGTGAATAGTCAAGAAGAGTCTTAAAGACCAACTCGTTTCTGCCCAGCAGAAGCAAGGAGAGTTGGGATTTTTGTGTATTAATTCATTCCCACTTCTCGCACTTCTCACACGGACAGCCATCTAATTTAAACCAATATTATGCAAGGAAAAAAGACAACATCTCGTGATAAAAAACGCTTTCTTGAAGCCTTTCAAGGGCGACGTGGGATTGTGACGCTTGCCTGTAAAGATGCAGGAATATCAAGTTATACATTTTATAAGTGGGGCAGAGATGATCTTGAATT
>Ga0075121_1000425_pt1 | contig 28969 bp, 20 predicted proteins | sample AntAceMetag02UKG_FD_69793 | JGI IMG/M metagenome (GOLD analysis project Ga0075121, IMG submission 69793) | Saline lake microbial communities from Ace Lake, Antarctica - Antarctic Ace Lake Metagenome 02UKG | ecosystem: Environmental > Aquatic > Non-marine Saline and Alkaline > Saline | place... | reverse complement strand
GAATGCTATACACTAGTATTACTAGAAAGTCTAGATTTATTTTATTTCGTTTAAAAACAATAAGTTACATTGATTATTGAGTTATTGCCAATTTTCTATTTTCAGTTTGTAAATTTCTGATAAAAAGATCTTGACAGCCCATTATCGATTTTGTATTAGATCAAATTTTACAAAGACTATCGTTAATTACAAATATTGTTACGTAAAGGAGTGAATAACTTGGCCAATCATAAGTCAGCACTTAAACGCGCCCGGCAGAATGAAATCAACCGGATGCGCAACAAAACAACAAAAACCAAGGTAAAAAATATTGTCAAACAGGTCCGTCTGGCGGTCAGTGAAAATCCCGATAAAGCAGTCTCAGCCGACCTGAACAGAGCCAAGACCATTATCGACATAGCCGTTAAAAAAGGCGTTATCCATAAAAACACGGGTTCGCGCAAAATATCCCGCCTCGAGAAACTTGCAAACACAATAAACGCCTGATCAATCCCAAAAAACGGCGCAAAAACCGGCAACAGGCCTTATGGTGTTTTGATTTAAAGCGGGTAGCTGTCTGAACGTATTAGTACGCGTTAAGCCGAAAACAGCGATCTTGCACAAAAAATGCATGAATGCCGCCCGAACTGTCAATTATTGACTAAACTTATTTAAAACCGAAAATCTGTTTCCGGTTTTACGGGTACTTATGCGTGAGTTCTACACGTTTTAAATCAAAATTCCGTAAGGCCGGGTCTCAAAAGGTCTTCGGCCGATCCGGCCGACACAGCCCACCTTGCAATGGCCGACCCCTGAGACTAAAGCTCGAAGGTTGCCGATTTTAATCTTGCAGACCCATATCCCGAAATCTCTTGAACTCTGGACACCGACCATTGAACCTCAAAAATCATCCGTCATCCGGGTGTATACCACTTCAGCGAGCCGCCGGGCAATTTTTTCAATAGCGGCCGTCCGGCTTTGTTCGGTCGCCGGCTTATCCGATTCAACAGTATAAGCCTCACCGGCGGTCAAGCCTTGTTCAGCCCAAAGGATCACGCCATCAATTCCGGTAAGTTTTATATCAACGGACAACAATACTTTCCTCTCAAGCGCTGTCCGCTGCCCGCTGCGGGATATGGTATGAATCTGCAACGACTCAACCGAGCCGCTCAGCACCGCATGCGCCCCATCCGGTCCGCCGCCGGCCTTCACGCCCCGGCGCACAAACTCATCTATGAGATACCTTGTAACAATATTTTCCACACCGGTCTCGGATGTACGGTTTTCAAAGACAGCTACCCTGAGGTCAGGGATGCCGCCCGGCAGATTCCCCTGCCCGGCAAACCGGTAACCGCAGGAAGAAGCCAGCACTGCCAGCACCCCTAAAAAAATAATTCGGCTATGTTCATATTTGGCCTTCAGCGACATCATTGCTACCCCATGGTCATTACACCACGATATTAATCAGCTTCCCTTTTATGACAATAATTTTTCTCACGGGTTTGTCACCGATAAACTTCCGGACGTGGTTATCGGCTAGGGCCGTTGCCTTTAGTTCGGCTTCACTCATGCCGGCGGCAGCATTGAATCGGCCTCTGAGTTTGCCGTTTACCTGGACGACAATCAGAAGATCATCCCGAACAAGTGCTTCTTCTTTATAATCCGGCCAGGTTTCCAGCAGAATACTCGAATCATGACCCAGGGCCTGCCAGATTTCCTCTGCGTAATGCGGCACAATCGGAGATAAAAGCAAAATCGTCGTCTCCACGGCAAGGCGCATAACCTCTGACTTGTGCTTATTTTCGGATTCATGTTCTACCTGGTACATAACATTTACCAGTTCCATGATCGCACTGATGGCCGTATTAAAATGAAACCGATTTTCTATGTCTTTACCGACTTTTTTTATGGTTTCATGGACTTTTTTATACAAATCGCGCAACCCGTCTTCAAGTTCGGATATACTTTTGCTATAAGGATCGCAATATGCAATTTCTTTGATCCAGCTATAAGTACAGCGCCATACCCGGTTCAGAAAACGATAGCCGCCCTCGACACCCTGTTCTTTCCACTCCAGATCCCGTTCAGGCGGTGCCGCAAACAGGCAGAACAACCGGGTAGTGTCGGCTCCGTACTTTTCAAGCAGGATGTTGGGATCCACCACATTTTTTTTCGACTTGGACATCTTTTCGACCCTGCCGACCAAAACCGGGCGACCGCATATTGTGCACACCCTGTCGTCCCCGCTGCCCGTGACTTCTTCGGGAAACAAAAACCCGTGTTCCGGGCATGTCACCGTTTCTTTGCAGACCATTCCCTGGGTCAAAAGGCGGGTAAAAGGTTCCTTATAGTTAACCAGGCCCATATCCTTGAGTACCCGGGTAAAATATCGCGAATACAAAAGATGCAGCACGGCATGCTCAACGCCGCCGATATACTGGTCCACGGGCATCCAGTAATCCACAGCCGCCTTGTCAAATATACCGTCATCACAGGCCGGGCTGCAGTAGCGTTCAAAGTACCAGGATGATTCCACAAAGGTATCCATGGTATCGGTCTCCCGGCGGGCATCACTGCGGCCGCATCGCGGGCACCTGGTCCGGGAAAAATAATCCAGTCCTGAAAGCGGTGATTTACCTCCATCGAGCAGATCGGCATCTTCGGGAAGTATGATGGGAAGGTCTTCTTCGGGAACCGGAACAATTCCGCAGCTTTTGCAATGAATCATGGGAATCGGCGCGCCCCAGTAGCGCTGTCTTGAAATCCCCCAGTCCCTGATCCGGAAACTTACGGTCTTTTGGCCTGTTCTATTTTCCACCAGCCAGGAAGCAATATCATCCAGGGCCCGGCGGTTTTCAATTCCATCGAACTGCCCGGAGTTGATCATGATCCCCTCGCCCGTATACGCTTCGGTCATTTGCCGGCCATCGATCTCGTCATTATCCGGTTTAACCACCATAACGATGTCCAATCCATATTTTCGGGCAAAATCAAAATCACGCTGATCATGAGCCGGCACCGACATGACGGCACCGGTCCCGTATTCCATCAACGCAAAATTGGCCGCCCAGATGGGCATCCGGCGCCCGCTCAACGGATTGATACACCAGGCCCCGGTAAAAACCCCTTCTTTTTCATAGGTTTCCACGGCCCTGACGGATCGATCCTGTAGAGCAATGCGCTCTACAAATTCAGCGACAACCTGTTCCTGATCCGTTCCCTTTGACAATCCGGTCACCAGGGGATGCTCCGGTGCAAGACACATGAAGGTCGCCCCGAACACCGTATCCTGCCGGGTCGTGAATACAGTGATACTTTGATCGGCATCGTCAGGCGGATTTTCAATGGAAAACCGAATTTCAGCCCCCACGCTTTTGCCGATCCAGTTTTTCTGCATTGTGATCACCTTGTCAGGCCAGCCCGGCAGTTGGTCACAATGGGCCAACAGGTCCTCGGCATCCTCGGTAATACGGAAAAACCACTGCCATAGCTTTTTCTGGCGTACTTGTTTGCCGCAGCGCCAGCACATGCCGGCCTCGACCTGCTCATTGGCCAGCACCGTCCGGCACTTGTCACACCAGTTGACAAAGGATTCTTTACGGTAGGCCAGCCCCCTTTCATACATTTTCAAAAACAACCACTGCTCCCATCGATAGTATTCGGGCCTGCAGGTGGCTATTTCCCGGTCCCAGTCATAGGAAAACCCAAGCTGCTTGAGCTGGGCACGCATGGCATCAATATTCTCATAGGTCCATCGGGCCGGATGTGTATCATTGGCAATGGCCGCATTTTCAGCCGGCATCCCGAATGCATCCCATCCCATGGGATGCAGCACGTTAAAGCCCTTCATCCGCTTATAACGGGCCACCACATCACCGATGGTGTAGTTGCGCACATGCCCCATGTGGATCTTGCCGGAGGGGTAGGGAAACATCTCCATCAGGTAGTATTTTTCCCGCTCGGGATCTTCTGCTACCTTGAAAATTTCCGATTCTTCCCAAATTTTCTGCCATTTGGACTCAATTGCCTGCGGATTATATCTGTTTTCCATTATCTGTTTGTCCCGTATTCATCATCTACTACAACGTGAATGCTTTTTTCTGATAAAATGTGTTTTCTAATTTTGTCAATCCTGATTCCAACGCCGCTATCGACTGCTTTATTTTGAATCGTCATGCCATACTATGATTGAAATAGCAAGCGACGATTGGAATTTAAGCCGAGGGAAGAAAACATCAGGAACCTATGAAGATTACAGAAAAATCATTTGACTTGCATTTAACAATTGCCTATCACTAACATTAATTTGGTATCTTAATTCCGCAATTCGTGCTTTTATATCAAAAAAGTGTAAAGTGACCTTATATAATTGAATAGTGAACACCTTGCTCTATGGGTAAGACGAAATTGAGCCCGGCACTTGGTGTTGAAAAAAATGCAACATAACAAAAAATCAGGAAAAATAAATACATGAGCAGTAAAATTCTTATCAATGCAGTGGATTCGGAAGAGTGCCGGATTGCCAAAGTGAAAGATAGCCATCTTGAAGAATTTCATATTGAAAACGCGGCCAAAGAGGTTACCCACGGCAATATTTACAAAGGCATTATCACCCGCGTCGAACCCAGCCTGCAGGCTGTATTTGTCAATTATGGAGCCGAACGGCACGGCTTTTTACAAAAACATGAGATCCACAGCGACTACTTCCGGGACAACCCTTCCGGCGGCCGCTCCATACAGAATATCGTAAAGCGCGATCAGGAGCTGCTGGTGCAGGTATCCAAAGACCCGATTATGAAAAAAGGGGCCATGCTCACTACCTATATCTCCCTGCCGGGAAGATATACCGTTCTGATGCCCGGCGGTAAAACACGCGGCATTTCCCGAAAGATCGAAGATGAAACCGAACGTAATCGTTTAAAAGCGATTGTCGGCAAACTGAAACTCCCGGAGGAATTCGGCGTTATTGTCCGTACCGTAGGCATAAACAGCACCAAAACGCTTCTGGACAAAGACATGCGCTATCTCATGCGGCTGTGGAAAAATATCAACAAGCAGGGCGTCAGCAAACAGGCCCCGGCCCTGCTTTACAAGGAACGTAATCTGGCAATACGGTCCATACGGGATCATCTGACGCCGGAAATCACCGAAATTCTGATTGACGACCAAACCGTATACAACGAAATCAAGGAATTTGTGCAGCTTATCGCTCCCAAACAGAGCAAAATCGTCAAACTGCACAAGGATCCCAAGCCGATTTTTACCAAGCACCAGCTTGAAACCCAGATTGCATCAATCTTTGAAAGCCGGGTAAATCTGCCTTCAGGTGGATCCATTGTGATCGATCAAACCGAGGCCCTGGTTGCAATAGATGTGAATTCCGGTAAAGCAACTCAAAAAAAATCCATTGAACAAACCGCATTGTTGAGTAATCTCGAGGCTGCCGAGGAGATCGCACGTCAACTCAGACTCCGGGACCTTGGGGGATTAATTGTTATCGATTTTATCGACATGCGTGAATCAAAACATAAAAATGAACTGGAACGGGTCATGAGATCTCATCTGAAAATTGACAAGGCCCGCACCAAAACAGGCAGGCTTTCCCAATTCGGACTGATGGAAATGTCCCGGCAACGAATTAAACCTTCAATAGAATTCGGCAGTTTTGAACCCTGCCGATACTGCCGGGGCAAGGGTCTGACGCCTTCCACGGAAACACTGGCCCTTGGTTTTCTCCGTGAACTTCGTCTAAAAACCCTTAAAGACAGCATTACCACGGTAAATGGCAATGTGCCGATGGAAGTGGCCGATTATCTTCTTAATAAAAAACGCAGTGAACTCCTTGAACTGGAAAGCAGACGAAATCTTTGTATTGTCATCACGCCCGACAGCAGAATGATACCCGGTGAAAGCAGTATCACATGCGAGGAGCAAAAAAATGTAACGCCAAATTAATTTTTGTGCGCCCCGCCCCGTCTTACGTCTGTTTGAAATATTGAGAACAAGCTGATGCATAGTGAAAAAAAACAAGTGTCAAACCGGGTTTATATTTCCATTATTATAGGCTCGTTGATCATAACCATACTCGTTGCCGGTATCTTTTACCGGCATAACAAAAGCCCTGAAAAGGCGGTGGAAACCAATACCCGGATGCAAACATCCACGAATTCCCCAATACCCGTGCCAACGCAGCCCCTGGTCATTGATTACCATGAACTGGATAAAAATACCGCGATTAAAGATCTTGTACAAAAACGCAAGGACCGCTACGGAATCGATAAGGGGCTTGATCTTATAATCCAATCCGATGAAAGCCTCAAAATTGGAGACACGACCATATCCATGCAGAAAATAATGGATCAAATCCGTTTAAAACATGGTGACATTCTTGAAAAATCTCTGGATCTGGCCGGCATGGATGCAGCCGATCAGGGCACTCTCCGAACGGCAATATTCGGTATCTACATTGTCCGGCCCGGCGACAATATCTGGAATATACATTTTAAATTATTAAAAGATTTTTTTACAAATAAAAATATTACGGTTTCTCCCATAGCCGACGAACCGGACAAACTCAGATTAAGTTCCGGCATCGGCAAAGTCCTGAAATTTTCTGAAACCATGGTTCATATATATAATATAGCAGAACACCGACTCGACGTTGATTTGGACCGGATTCAACCATTGAGTAAGCTGGTGGTCTATAATATGGGGCAGGTATTTGCACTGCTGAACCAGATCGATTACCCGCATGTCAACCATATCCGGTTTGACGGCGAGACCATCTGGATTCTGGCAGACCGGTGAATCCCTTCCATTGGGGCTTTTTCAGCGGACATCCGGTGACGTTTGAATCTGTTTCCTCAAAATAAATGCAAGAATTATTTGACGTGCGCTGATATTTGAAGTATATCAGCGCATTTTAGTAGCGATTTTTTCGAAAAACAAAAAGGAGGATATCTTGTTTAACATCGCATATGCAATGGGTCAGGGTGGCGCAGACGGGGCGCAAGGTGGATTTGGAGCGTTTATTCCCCTTATTTTGATGTTTGTTATTTTCTATTTTCTGTTAATCCGTCCGCAGCAGAAAAAAACAAAAGAACACCGCGCAATGATCAGCAGCCTGAAAAAAGGCGACCGCATTATTACCGGCGGAGGAATTCACGGCCGAATTACAGGGTTGGATGAAACAACCCTGACTGTTGAAATTGCCGACCGTGTTCGTGTAAAAGTCAACCGCGGAAATATAACGGCCATGACTCAAACCGGCGCTCAGCCGGCTGCGGCCAAACCCGAAAAAACAGACTCCAAAAAAAAATCAGACAAAAAGCCGGATAAAAAATAAATACGGCAAAGACAGAACTTCGCAAATTCAAACGGCTGTACAATTAACAACCGGTTTATTTGTCCTTGTGTATAATTATATTTAAGAAAGGAACAGTTCATTGAAAAAGTTTTCATGGCGACTGGTGATTGTGATCGGGGTTATTCTTGCTGCATTCGTCTATGTTCTCCCCTCCTTCAAACCTGCCTTGTGGCCCCATAAAAAAATTAACCTGGGGCTTGATCTGCAGGGCGGCATGCACCTGGTTCTCGAAGTTGACACGGAAAAGGCTGTCGAAGGTACTGTGGAGCGAATAGCCCAGGAATTAAAGGATCAGGTTAAAAAAGAACGTATCCGGAATATAAGCATAGACCGTATCGAGGGCAGTAAAATATCCGTGATTATCCGTGATCCCGATAATGTGGCCGAATTTGACAAACTCCTTGACAAGGATTTTAAAGATCTCCGTATATTGTCGCGTTCAAATGATGGGGGAAATCTGGTTATAACCATGGACCTTCCCGACAAACGGACCGAGCAGATAAAAAAAATGGCCACCGATCAGGCCCTTGAAACCATCCGAAATAGAATTGACCAGTTCGGTGTCAGCGAGCCCGATATTCGCCGCCAGGGCGAAAAACGGCTCCTGATACAGCTTCCGGGAATCAAGGATACAAAAAGAGCCAAGGAACTGATCGGTAGAACCGCCCAACTGGAATTCAAGCTCGTTGACGAAACCCATGACCTCGACGCCGCGCTGGAAGGTAACCTTCCCCCCGGCAGCCAGATTCTTTACCAGGTCAAGGTGGATGCACTCACTCACCGCACGAGCAAAACTCCTTTTCTGATCAAAAAAAGATCCCTTTTAAGCGGTGCCTATCTTACGGATGCCAGTGTTCAGATCGATTCCCAGTATAACGAACCTTACGTCGGTATTGATTTCAATCGTAAAGGCGCCAGAATCTTTGAACGGATTACCGGTGCAAATGTAAAAAAACGGCTCGCCATCGTACTGGACAATAAGGTGTATTCAGCGCCTGTGATACAGGAAAAGATATCCGGCGGATCGGCCCGTATTACCGGCAACTTCAGTACGGAGGAAGCCCGGGACCTGGCCATCGTGCTACGCGCCGGCGCACTGCCGGCCCCGGTAAATATCATTGAAGAACGTACCGTAGGCCCGTCTTTAGGTTCCGATTCCATTAACAAAGGGCTGATATCCGTGTGTATCGGCGGTATTCTGGTCGTTTTTTTCATGATCATTTACTATAAAACGTCCGGCCTGATTGCCGATTTTGCCCTGATTTTAAACATTCTCCTGATTGCCGGCGGACTCGCCGGTTTCCAGGCGACTCTGACACTACCGGGTATTGCCGGCATTATTCTTACCATCGGCATGGCCGTCGATGCCAACGTGCTTATTTTTGAACGTATCAGGGAAGAAATGAGCCTTGGCAAAACACCCCGCGCAGCAGTCGATGCAGGATACGCCAGAGCGACGTTGACCATCCTGGATGCCAACGTTACCACGTTGATAGCAGCACTGGTACTGTTCCAGTTCGGAACCGGCCCGGTCAAGGGATTTGCCGTAACACTCAGCCTGGGCGTCATTGCCAGCCTGTTTACAGCCCTTGTGCTGACACGGGCCATATTCGACTATCTGTTAATTAACCGCAAAATCAAAACCATAAGTATCTAAACCAATACAGGCTGCCGGCCGGCGGATCAATAGACAGCAAAACGAACCGCAGACCGCAATCCGGAGGCACAATGCAGTTTATAAAGCCCGACGTAAACATCGATTTTATCGGTAAACGAAAAATCGCATTTATTATATCCAGTGTTATGATCCTGATTAGTATTGCATCTCTAATCATTCACGGAGGCCCCCGCTACGGCGTAGATTTTGCCGGGGGTACTCTGATTCAGGTCAAATTTTTAAATCCGACCGCCATCAATGATATCAAATCCGGCCTGGACACCATCGGGTTAAAAAAATCATCTGTACAGATGTTCGGCGCCGCAGATGACAATGAGTATCTTATCCGCACGGACAAGTCACTGATGACGGATCGGGAATTTTCCGAAGAGGTATCCCAGGCACTCAAATTTTCCACCAAGAATGATCTGGAAATCAGACGGATTGAAATGGTCGGCCCCCAGGTCGGCAAGGACCTGCGCGAAAAGGCCCTGTTTGCCATGTTCTTTTCCCTGCTTTTTATTACGATCTATATCTCCGGCCGTTTTGAACTAAAATGGATACTGAGTGGTGTAATGGCCGGTGCTCTGATGAGTGCGGTCTACTTCCTTTCTCTTTTTCACGTCAGCACACCTTTTCTCATTGGTGCGGCCCTGGTGGTCACATTGATCCTGTTCTGGTTCCTTAAACTGAAATATGCCATGGGAGCAATTGTGGCCCTTATTCACGATGTCTCGATCACCGTGGGCATTTTTTCCATTTGCGGAAAAGAATTTACATTACCGATCATTGCGGCCCTGCTTACGATCATCGGCTATTCGTTAAACGACACCATTATCGTGTTTGATCGTATCCGTGAAAATTCAAGAAAAAACCAGAAAAATCCTTTACATGCCATCATCAACCGTAGCATCAACGAGACGCTTTCTCGTACGATCCTGACCTCCCTGACCACCTTGACCGTAGTGGTTTGCCTGTTTGTTCTGGGGGGAGGCATCATCCATGATTTTGCCTTTGCAATGATTATTGGAATTCTTGTGGGAACCTATTCATCGGTCTATGTAGCCAGCCCTATTCTGATCGCCTGGCAGGGTCAAAAAAAGCAAAAATAATTGATATACTTCATGATAAATCAAAAACGGTTTACACTATATTGTTTTTAAAACATCCCCCGGTAGAATCAGCGCCTTGCAAAATAAAAACAACCATGAGCCTTTGAGCGTTCAGACTCCGGTGGATTTCTTATGAAAAATATTTTACCATGGGTTACCCTGAAAACTGTTCCGGGCATCGGCAACCTTCTTTTCAAGCGGCTTTTTCAACATTTTAAAACACCTGAATCCGTTTTGCATGCGCCCCACGAGGAGCTGCTTCAAGTGGAGGGTATGACCAGTCGTCTTGCCCATGCCGTAGCACGGCACGGCATACCGGAAGAAGCCAAACGGGATCTTGGGCTTGCATTTAAAAAAGGTTATAAAATCATAACCTTGGCCGACAGCGATTACCCGCCGCTGCTTCTGGAAATACCCGATCCGCCGCCGATTCTCTATGTCTCCGGCCATTTAGAAACCTCTTTGCTGAATATTGCTATCGTAGGATCCAGAAATGCTACCAAATACGGATTAACGATCACCAGGCATCTGGGCACGGATCTGGCCACACTTGGTATTACCGTGGTCAGCGGTATGGCTCTGGGGATCGATACGGCCGCTCATTACGGGGCACTGGCCGGCCATGGAAATACAATCGCCGTACTGGGCAGCGGTCTGGACCGAATCTACCCTGCTTCAAACAAAAAACTGTTTTACCAAATTGCAGAGCAGGGTGCTGTAATTTCCGAATTTCCCCTTGAAACCGAACCTGAAAGTCACAACTTTCCCCAGCGTAACAGGATCATAAGCGGAATCTGTCAGGGAACCGTCATAGTCGAGGCTACAAAGCGTAGCGGATCGCTCATTACCGCACGCATTGCCGCCGAACAGAACAGAGATGTTTTTGCCGTACCCGGCAGTATTCACAGTTTTAAAAGTACCGGCAGCCACACACTTATCAAGCAGGGAGCCAAGCTCGTGGAAAATGCTCAAGATATTGTGGAAGAATTTGATCTGATCCTGAACCCGCCGGCAGCCGTGAAAACCAAGATCCCAAAAATAACCCTGAACCTGACGTCCGATGAATCCGACGTTCTGAAATTACTGGGACCCTATCCGGTCCATATCGACACTCTGGTAAGAAAAACGTCTATCGCTCCGGGCAGGCTGTCCAGTATATTGCTCCATCTGGAGCTCAAAGGATTGTTACAACAGTCGCCCGGAAATTTATTTGTCATTACGGAGACCGGCAGCCGGGAAAACTGACCTGACTGCTGTAACAACACACCTGTATGAGGATCCAAATTGACTAAACCGCTCGTGGTCGTGGAATCACCGACAAAAGTAAGAACAATCAATAAATATCTGGGCAAAAAGTATAATGTTTCCACCACGGTAGGACACATTAAAGACCTTCCTCCCAGAGAAATCGGGATTGATATTGATGACGCATTTAAACCGAAATACCGCATCATTTCCGGTAAAAGCAAAATTGTCACCGCCCTCAAAAAAGCCGCGGGCGATGCCACTGAAATATTTCTGGCGTCCGACCCCGACCGGGAAGGAGAAGCGATTGCCTGGCACACGGCGGAAATTTTAAAAAAAAGGGGGAGAAAATTTTATCGGGTCCTTTTTCATGAACTGACCAAAAACGGAATTCAAAAGGCGATCCATACCCCTGAAGAACTGAATAAAAATAAGTATGAGGCCCAGCAGGCCCGCAGAATACTGGACCGTCTGGTTGGCTACCAAGTATCCCCTCTTTTATGGCGCAAAGTCAAAGGCGGCCTCAGTGCCGGCCGGGTTCAGTCCGTTGCCGTCAGAATTATCTGTGAAAGAGAACGCGCCATCTGGGCCTTTGACCCGGAAGAATACTGGACCATTACCGCCGATCTTGAGGGTTCCGTCCCCCCTGTATTTTCCGCGAAACTGTCCAAAAAGCAGGGCAAAAAAATTAAGATTCCGGATCAAAATTCCGCAGACACGATCTTGCATGAACTGTCCGGAGCTAAGTATATTGTCGATAAAATAACCAAAAAAACGACCAAACGGAATCCCCTGCCCCCATTTATAACCAGCAAGATGCAGCAAGAGGCCATCCGCAAACTCAAATTCTCCGCAAAAAAAACCATGTCGGTGGCCCAACAGCTCTATGAAGGAATCGATCTGGGCCCCGGAGAACCCACCGGTTTGATCACCTATATGCGAACGGACTCGATCCGTATCGCTGCTGAAGCGGCCCAGGAGGCCCTGGATCTGATCCGCAAACAATTCGGCCCGGATTATGCGCATGACAAACCACGGTTTTTTAAGAATCGCAACAAAGCTCAGGATGCGCACGAGGCCATTCGGCCCACATCGGTTTTTCACACGCCTGAAAAGCTGACGCCGTATCTTTCCAAAGACCAGCTCAAGTTATACAACCTGATCTGGCAGCGATTTGTCGCATCTCAGATGCAGCCGACCCTGATCAATCAAAACTCGGTAACCATTAAAGCCAATGCCTATACGTTTACGGCCAGCGGTTCATCCGTCAAATTTCCCGGATTCATGGCCCTTTACCTGTCGGCCGATGACGAGGCTGAAAAGAAAACAAAAAAACAGCAACTCCCCGAACTTGCAAAAAATCTTGAGCTGAAAGTGTATGCCGTCAATCCAATGCAGCACTTCACGCTGCCCCCACCCCGTTTCTCGGAAGCCTCACTGGTCAAGGAACTGGAAGAAAACGGCATCGGCCGACCCAGCACATACGCCTCGATTCTCACCACCATCCGGGACAAGGGATACGTGGACTTTGTCAAAGGCTATTTCAAACCCAGCGAACTGGGATTTATCGTCAACGACCTGCTGGTCCAGACCTTTCCGGATATCTTTTCGGTTAATTTTACGGCAAAACTGGAAAACAATTTAGACGGTATCGAAGAGGCCCGGATCAAGCTCATAGACGTGCTCTCCCGGTTTTACAAACCATTTTCAAAAAAATTGAAAAATGCACCGGACAGCATGCTGAGCATCAAGGGTGTGGGATTTGAAACGGATTTAAAATGCCCTGCCTGCAATGGACCTCTGCATATTAAAGTCGGCAAAAACGGACCCTTTATCGCCTGTAACAATTATCCGGAATGCCGCTTTTCCAGGGATTACACCCGCAGTGAAAGGGGGGAGATTCAACCGGTGGAACCGCCCCCCGAAGAGGTCACCGATAAAATCTGTGACCAGTGCGGGAAGCCCATGGTTATGAAAAGGGGCCGTTACGGCAATTTTCTGGCCTGCAGCGGTTACCCGGAATGTAAAAACACCCAGTCCCTGGCCAACGGCAACGGACAGGACCTGGGCATTGCCTGCCCCGAACCGGGCTGTACCGGCACCATCGTTGAAAAAAAATCCCGCCGGGGCAAAACATTTTACGGGTGCAACCGTTTTCCAAAATGCACCTTTGCCACCTGGGATAAACCCGTTGACAAGCCCTGCCCAAAATGCGGGGCTAAATTCATGGTCGAAAAAACCACAAAAAAACAAGGCACTTTTCTAACCTGTATCAACCCTGACTGTAAATGCCGGGGAAATAAGGCCGAGTAAATGATCACGGGCATAGCGGGTCTCTTTAACTTGTGGTCAAGAGCGCAGATTCAAAACAGACATGGCGTTGAAAATTTACCAATAGAGATCTCCCGTAACACAGTTGCCAAAATACGATCTGGAAGGAGAATAATTCATGGAAACTTTAAAACTCCTTGAGTCGTTATTTGATGCTATCCCTGACTGATGTGGTTCAAAAAGGGCATCGGGAAGCGGACGTCGCCAGCTACGTCGATAAGCTCTCTTACTGCTCAGCAGCAAAACAGGCTTCATACTTATTTGCGCTTGACAATTGTCTCGTGACACATTACACTTGTTTACATGATTCAGACATTCGCTGATCAAGAAACCGAAAAGGTCTTTATTACCGGAAAATCAAAACGCTTACCACAAAATTTAATTAGAAGGACAATACGGCGTTTGGAATATATCCATTTGGCGAAAACTCTGAATGATTTAAAGGTACCGCCAAGCAACCGTTTACATGCTCTTAAAAGAGATCGTGAGGGACAATTTTCAATATCCGTCAATGATAAGTGGCGAATTTGTTTTCGATTCATTGACGGTGATGCGTATGATGTTGAAATAGCAGATTACCATTAAGGAACGAACCAATGGCTATACCAAATACAACTAAACGCGCAATTCCGCCCACACACCCAGGGGAAATGCTGCGAGAAGATTTCTTGCCTGACTATCGATTAACCGCAACTACACTTGCATCAGCTCTGGGCGTATCGCGCCAGACAGTTAATGAGTTATTAAGGGAACGACGCTCAATAACACCTGTAATGGCGTTGAGATTATCCCGTCTATTCGGGAATTCCTCTGAATTTTGGCTTAGTGCTCAAGATTCAAGTGACTTATGGAAATCTGAGCAACGTTACCACAAAGATCTTTCCCGAATTCTCCCACTCAATCCAACATACAAAAATGGTCGGAATATAGAGGTAAGCCCTCTTTAAAGAAATCATGCGTCAGGGCTGAATAAAAAGCTTGACTTTGATTATAAAACTTGGTAATAAACGCACAAAATCAAGCATGGAAGAAAAAATGACAAATATCGCAGTCCTTATCAATCTATTCAGCATAATTATTCTCCTCGGCCTAGGCGTCCTTGCCTGTCACGAGGAAAAAGGGTTGATAATGCAGTAATTGAAGCAACATACAGAAAATTGCAAATCCGTTATCAGCCCAGAAGGCCGACAACGGATTTTTTTTTGATAAAACTCATATCGACAAAGATAAAAAAACAAGGAATCTGCAATGAAACTTACTGGTGCACAGGTCCTGATGGAAGTACTCAAGGATGAAGGAGTTGATACAATTTTCGGTTTCCCCGGAGGAGCGGTCATTGATTTGTATGACGAACTTGTAAAAACCGACATTCGGCATGTACTTGTCCGGCACGAACAGGGGGCCGTACATGCTGCGGACGGCTATGCCCGGGCCGGAAACAAGACCGGCGTATGCCTGGTCACATCGGGCCCCGGAGCCACCAACACGGTTACCGGGCTTGCCACAGCCTACATGGACTCCATTCCCCTGGTCGTCATCACCGGCCAGGTGCCCACCCACCTGATCGGCAACGATGCCTTTCAGGAGGTGGACATCGTGGGCATAACCCGCTCCTGCACCAAGCATAACTACCTGGTGGGCAGCGCAGAGGAGTTGCCCAGAGTCATCAAAGAGGCTTTTTATATTGCACGGTCCGGCCGGCCCGGACCGGTTCTAATCGACATTCCCAAAGACCTGACCACCCGGACCATCGAGTATCAGCCCGTCAAACGGGTTAAAATCAAATCGTACAACCCCACCTACAAACCGAATATGCGGCAGTTGTCCAAGGTAGTGCAGCTGATAAAGAAGGCTGAAAAACCGGTTATATTTGCAGGCGGCGGCGTAATCCTTTCCAATGCAGCATCTGAAATTACCCGGCTGGCCCACACGATTCAAAGCCCGGTAACCTCATCGCTCATGGGACTGGGCTCACTGCCCGGAACAGACCCTTTGTGGCTGGGTATGCTCGGCATGCACGGCACCTATCGTGCCAATATGGCCATCAGTGACTGTGATCTCCTCATTGCAGTAGGGGTCCGATTTGACGACCGGGTGACCGGGAAAACCGACACATTTGCCTCCCAGGCCAAAATCGTCCATATCGATATCGACCCCACATCGATCCGAAAAAATGTACCGGTCACCATTCCGGTTGTGGGTGACTGCAGAATAACGATCCATCAAATCAACGAAATGCTGGAAAAAGAAAATCTGGAGGGCATCAACGACTGCAGGAAACCATGGATCGGCCGGATCGAGAAGTGGAAAAACATGAGCAAACTGGCCTTTGCCCAAAAAGAGACCATCAAACCGCAATATGTCATCGAAAAACTTTATGAGCTGACCAGGGGACAGGCCGTTATTACCACCGAAGTCGGCCAGAACCAGATGTGGGCTGCCCAATATTATCACTTTGACCGCCCCAACCATTTTATTACGTCCGGAGGTCTTGGCACCATGGGATTCGGTCTGCCGGCAGCCATCGGAGCGCAGATTGCATGCCCGGACAAACTGGTGGTGGACGTAGCCGGCGACGGCAGCATCCAGATGAACAGCCAGGAACTGATGACCGCAGTCGAGTGTTGTCTGCCTGTCAAGGTAGTCATTTTAAACAATCGCTACCTTGGAATGGTCAGGCAATGGCAGGAACTTTTCTATGACCATCGTTATGCCTGTACAGCCATGGAACAGGCCCCTGATTTTGTCAAACTGGCCGAAGCATACGGTGCCATAGGCCTGCGGGCTGAAAAACCCGAGGAGGTGGAGGCGGTTTTAAAGGAAGGACTTTTTTCCGACAAAACCGTTATCATGGATTTTGTGGTGGAACGTGAGGAAAACGTCTATCCCATGGTTCCCGCCGGAGCACCCATCACGGAAATGCTGCTGGTATAACCTAAGATGAGCGATTGGCTCTTAGCAATTAGCAGTTAGCTCCTATATTTTAGGAGTTTACCAGTAATGCGATTTTCACCTTTTGGGTGAAATGATGACCTTTGACAATATATTAAAATTATTGTGCTAATTGCTAAAAGCCAACTGCTGATCGCTCAATTTAGGTATAAGTGAAAAGTAAATAATGATGGAATGCTATCGCATTTTAATAAAAAAGATAGAGCAAAGCGATACTACCAGTTTTCAATTCTCACTCTTCAATTTTCAATTTAGTTAATGACTTACACATAAACGATTGCATTGAAAGATTTTGATCATGACTGAAAACAACAACCATTTCGACCCGACAAACGAAGAGAAACATATTTTTACGATGCTGGTGGACAACCAGCCGGGCGTACTGTCCCGAATTGTGGGACTGTTCAGCGGCCGTGGCTTCAATATTGAAAGTCTTTGCGTCGCAGAGACCATGGAACCGCTGATATCCCGCATTACCATCGTCACCAAGGCCAATATGCCGCTGGTGGAACAGATCAAGAAACAGCTCAACAAACTGATAAACGTCATCAAGGTCCGCGACATGACCGGATCAAAATCAGTTCAGCGGGAAATGGCCCTGATCTGCGTCAGGGCCTTAAAGGAACATCGCGCGGAAATCCTGCGCATCGTTGATATCTTCAGATGCAAGGTCGTTGATGTGGGGCAGGAGCATTACACCATCGAGGTGACCGGAGACCAGGGCAAGCTCACGGCTCTGCTGAATCTTCTAAAGCCCCTGGGCATCAAAAAAATTGCACGCACCGGTGGCATCGCACTGTACCGGGAACCCAATTAGAAACGGCAGGCAGGGCAAAGGGCGGAAGTCAGAGGACAGAAGGCAGAGGGCAGAAGACAGAAGACAGAAGACAGAAGACAGGAAAGAGAAAAAAATATAACCACAAATAACAGATAACAGGAAATTAGCAATCGGAGGATAAAATGGCAAAAATTGATTTTGGCGGTGTTGTTGAAGAAGTCATTACATCGGAAGAATTTACACTGGAAAAGGCCCGCGAGGTACTCAAGAATGAAACCATTGCCGTGCTGGGATACGGCATACAGGGGCCTGGCCAGGCTTTAAACATGAGGGACAACGGCATCAATGTCATCGTGGGACAGCGCGAGGGTGGAAAATCCTGGGACAAGGCTGTTGCCGACGGATTTATCCCGGGGCAAACGCTTTTTCCCATCGAGGAAGCCGCCACCCGCGGAACCATTGTTCAGTTTCTGCTGTCCGATGCCGGCCAGATGGAAACCTGGCCAAGAATTAAAAAATGTCTGAACCAAGGCGATGCACTCTATTTTTCACACGGATTTTCCATTATCTACAAAGACCAGACCAAAATCATACCGCCTGACTACATTGATGTGATTCTGGCGGCTCCCAAAGGCTCGGGAACCACTGTCAGAACCAACTTTCTGGACGGCAGCGGCATTAATTCCAGCTTTGCCGTATTCCAGGATTTTACCGGCCGGGCCCGCGAAAGAACACTGGCTTTGGGAATTGCCATTGGTTCGGGCTATCTCTTCCCCACCACCTTTGAGAAAGAGGTGTCCAGCGACCTCACCGGTGAACGCGGCGTTCTCATGGGGTGCCTGGCCGGCGTCATGGAAGCCCAGTACGATATTTTGCGCAAAAACGGGCACAGCCCCAGCGAGGCCTTTAATGAAACCGTTGAAGAACTTACCCAGAGCCTGATCCGCCTGGTAGCTCAAAACGGGATGGACTGGATGTTCGGCAACTGCAGCACCACGGCCCAGCGGGGAGCCCTAGACTGGGCTCCGAAATTTAAGGATGCAGTGGCCCCGGTCTTTAAAGATCTTTATGAAAGTGTAATTACCGGAGAAGAAGCCAGGCGGACCCTGGAGAAAAACAGCTCACCGAATTATCGTGAAGAACTCGATAAAGAACTATCCGTGATCCACAATTCGGAGATGTGGCGCGCAGGGGCAGCGGTACGCTCTTTGAGACCTGAAAACCGTAAGTAAAAAGACGGATATCGGAAATCGGAAGCCGGAGGTCGGAGGTCGGAGGTCGGAGGTCAGAGATCGGTGGTCAGAGATCGGTGGTCAGAGATCGGTGGTCAGAGATCGGTGGTCAAGGGTCGGTAGCGAGAGTGGGATTTTATGCAGTTGTCCCCTGCCCCTTGACCAGCCCTTTGAACCCAGAACCTATGACCCTAACCCGGACAAGCCGAAAATAACAAATTACAAGTACCAAATGACAAACAAATGCCAAAGCACAATGTTCAAATCTCAAACAAAATCCAAAGCCATTTGATTAACCCCGTATAGCCTTGAATTGGTGTGCCTTTTGATTTCTCTCTGTTTTGGAATTTGGAATTTTCATCATTGTGATTTATTTGTAATTTGTCTCTTGATTATTGTATTTTTTCTTACATAAAACACGACATTCAGGATTAAGTTAGCTAATTAACCTATTAACCTACAAACGTCAGGTACAGCATAATGGAACCAATCCTGTTATATGACACAACTTTAAGAGACGGTACCCAAGGCGAAAACATCAATTTCAGCGCCCGGGAAAAAATTCGAATTGCCCAGCGTCTGGATGATATCGGAATCCATTATATTGAAGGCGGCTTTCCCGGTTCAAATCCCCGGGACCTTGAATTTTTCAAACTGGCCCGGAAAATTGAGTTCAAACACGCCCGGCTTGCCGCCTTTGGCTCAACCCGTAGGCCCGGTATCAGCCCGGACGACGATCCAAATCTTAAAACACTTGTCGAGAGCAACACTCCTGCGGTCACCATCTTTGGCAAAACCTGGGATCTTCATGTCAGCCAGATCATAGGAATTACCCTGGAAGAAAACCTGGCCATGATCCGGGAAAGTGTACGTTTTCTCCATGAAAACAACCTGGAAGTTATCTATGATGCCGAGCATTTTTTTGACGGTTATCGCGATAATCCGGAATATGCCTTTGAAACCCTGGTGGCAGCCTGCCGGGGGGGAGCTGCCGGCATCGTACTTTGTGACACCAATGGGGGTGCCCTGCCTTTTGATGTTGAAGCTATTATCCCCGTGATTCAACAAAAATTAGAAGATGAACTGGCCAAGGACGGCAACGGCACATCGATCAAGATTGGAATCCATACCCACGACGACTGTGGGCTGGCCGCTGCCAACACCATCGCAGCAGTACGTTCGGGAGCGACCATGGTCCACGGCACTATTAACGGATACGGCGAACGGTGCGGCAATGCAGATCTGACAACGGTCGTTCCACTGTTGAAACTGAAAATGGGCTATGACTGCATGACCGATAAAAACCTTGCCAAACTGAAAAAACTATCCCGCTTCGTCAGTGAGACAGCCAACATGACACCGCTGAGCAATCGGCCTTTTGTAGGTAAAAGCGCCTTTGCCCACAAAGGCGGGGTCCATGTCAGCGCCATTATGAAAAACACCAGGGCCTATGAGCATATGACACCTGAACTAACCGGAAACAAAAGACGTGTCCTGATTTCCGATCTGGCAGGGAAAAGCAATGTGGAATACAAGGCCCGGGAACTGGGTGTAAACCTAAATGCCAACGGATCCAGCAGCCGTCAAATTGTTTCCGAAATAAAAAAACTGGAACAGAAGGGATTCCAGTTTGATGTGGCCGACGGATCATTCAAGATCCTTCTTGAAAAATACACCCGACAGTTCATTCCTCTGTTTGAGCTGGAATCATTCCGGGTTTCCATCGAGAAAGATAAGGACCAACCCTGCTCTTCCCATGCAACCATCAAAATAGCGGTGGGTGATAAAAAAGAAATCACCGCCGCCGAAGGGAATGGACCGGTAAGCGCTCTTGACAATGCCCTGCGCAAGGCCCTGGAAAAATTTTACCCGGGCCTGGACAGCATGGGGCTGGTCGATTTCAAGGTTCGGGTTATAGACGGCCGCGAAGGTACGGATGCAAAGGTACGGGTACTGATCGACTCCAGGGACAAAGATCAGATATGGAGCACAATCGGTGTATCCGAGGATATTATAGAAGCAAGCTGGCAGGCCCTGGCCGACAGTTTTCAGTTTAAACTGTCCAAAAAAAATAAACCTGCCGGATAAACGCATATAACAAACGATAGAGGAACAACATTTTGAAAAAAAACGAGAGAACCAACGCCGCAGGCTATCCGTATTCGCTTATCCTGCGGCCCATGCTCATTGGCGATTGAATTCATCACCGGCTTTTACCGCCATCGGGCGGCCGTGAAGCATGGGAAAGAGAAGCGTCCGGTAGAAAATTTAAAAAAACGGCTCACCGGGCCCGACAAATCCCGTGCAGAAGACATAATAATACATAGGCAAAGCAAGGAGAAACCAACCATGAGCGATCGCATCTATATTTTTGATACAACTTTACGAGACGGCGAACAGTCCCCCGGTGCCAGCATGAATGCCGGTGAAAAAATACGCCTGGCCATTCAGCTTGAAAAACTGGGTGTGGATATTTTAGAGGCTGGATTTCCGGCAGCCTCCAAGGGGGATTTTGATGCTGTATCCCAGATTGCCGGCAAGGTACGGAACATGGAGGTAACGGCTCTGGCCCGCACGGGGCGCGATGATATCGACCGGGCCTGGCAGGCGATCCGGCACGCGGTCAAGCCCAGAATCCATACCTTTATCGCCACATCTGATATCCATATGAAATACAAACTGGATATGACCCGTGACCAGGTGATCAATGCAACAGTGGATGCCGTCAAATATGCCCGATCTTTTGCCGACCAAGTTGAATTTTCCGCTGAAGACGGTTCCCGCAGTGACCGGGATTTTCTGTGCCGGGTTTTTGAAGCCGCCATTGGCGCCGGGGCCACCACCATCAACCTCCCGGATACCGTGGGGTATGCCATACCCGAAGAATTTTCCGCCCTGGTCAAATACGTCATGGCCCACACGCCAAACATTCACAAAGCGATTTTGAGCGTGCACTGCCACAACGATCTGGGGCTGGCCACGGCCAACACCCTGGCGGCCATCAATGCCGGGGCCCGCCAGGCCGAAGTGACCATCAACGGCATCGGCGAAAGGGCCGGAAACACCTCGCTTGAAGAGGTGGTTATGGCCCTGCATACCCGTCCCAACTTTCTGCCGGTAACCACCAACATCAAAACCGAATATATCTACCCCACCAGCCGCCTGGTGAGCATGATCTCCGGCATCCTGGTACAGCCCAACAAGGCCATCGTGGGTGCCAATGCCTTTGCTCATGAGGCCGGCATCCACCAGGACGGAGTCCTGAAAAACCCCATGACCTATGAAATCATGAGCCCGGAAACCATCGGCCTGAGCACCAATAAACTGGTCCTGGGCAAACACTCGGGCCGCCATGCCCTGCGCTCGCACCTGAAAAATCTGGGATATGACCTGGCCGACGAAGAGTTAAAACTGATATTCACCAAATTCAAGGACCTGGCCGACAAAAAAAAAGTGCTGATGGACGAGGATCTGGAAGCACTGGTCACAGAAGGCATTCTGCGAACCGATGATATTTTCCATCTCGAATACCTGCATGTCGTCTGCGGCAACACAATATTGCCCATGGCCAGCATCAAGCTCTCTATCAACGGCCGTTCAGTACAGGGTGCAAATTATGGCAACGGTCCCATCGATGCCACCTTCAACACGATTTCACAACTTTCCGGAACCAAATCTGAACTGCTGCGTTTCTCAGTCAGCGCCCTTACCGGCGGGACCGATTCCCAGGGTGAAGTAACCGTGCGGTTACGGGAAAACGGACTGATAGCTCTTGGGCGAGGATCTGATCCGGACATTATCACCGCCAGCGCCAAAGCCTTTATCAACGGCCTGAATCGTCTGGAATACCTGAAGGCCAATCCCATCCAGGCTTCGCAGGTTTTGTAGACCGTTAGGCTGTAAGCTGTGGGCATCGTAGGGTGGGCTGTGCCCACCAATAGACAGAATACCTTCAACCTTCAGTCTCTGAACAATCACAAGAAAGGGGGGCGCATACAAAGTATGGCCCCCTTTTTTTTTGATTACCAACCAGCAAGTATTGACTACCTGGGCAACAGGATGGACTGATGTGCCTTTACGCCGAACATATTTCGGCCAAGATAATTAAAAAAGGCCGTAAATCGTTTGATACCTTTTCTGCCCGATTGCGGTTTTTGATCCAGTTCCATCAAACCATATCCGCAGTCACATTCCGGCAACCGATGTCTGCAATAGGGGCATTTTCGGACTGCAGGATGGGTCATATATCCATTTTCAAAATATCGATATTCAGTGTAATTATTTGTTTTTATAGCCATTTCAAATTCCTTTTTATTTTATTATTTTTAAAACAAAGGGCTTATATTCCCTCCAAAAATGAAAAGCAATACTTTTTTTGATTTTTCATCCCTGAACTTGCAAAACAACTGTTCATCATCCATGCCATTAAACGGCAGATCAATTAAAAACAAAGGCAGGTGTTGAATAAAACTTTAGAAAAGGGATATAAAAGGGGTGTTTATTATTATTGGAGGATTATTACTTTTAAAACAAGGATCTGTTGCAGTGGCTGACAACTATGCCAAAATCTTAAAAAACAACCTGGCCCGCATTTTCAATCCAAGACCGGAGGGCCTTGCCGGAAACCTGCCGGCCGGCAAAAGCCGGTGGCGATTTTGCCTTCATCGTCTATCCCCTGCCCAAAATCGCCCTGTGCTACATCTTTTATATAGCCGATGATGAGTTCCCGGCTTCGGTGACCTGCCTGTATTCAAACAATGCAGATTGTATTCTGCCGCTGGATGCTCCGGCGGATGTGGGAGAGTATACCTCACGAAAAATTATGGATATTATACGCCCGACATAGCCGCATGGGCTTCATTGATGCGTGCAATAATATATTTTTCAAGATCATCGTCAGCCTGGTCATAATCAAAACAATGTGCATCGGCCCCCAGAAGGCCGCCGGGCACAAAATCCCCCAGCTCATCCGGGTCCTGAATCATTTCATTGAAAAAACAAACGCTGAGCCAGCGGTCCGCCGGATCATCGTCGATGATATCCGCCATCACAAACATGGGTTTATCCTGGATGGCCGGGTCTTTCACCGTGGCCCGCAAAGAGTAGGTCACCCCCGGTCGGCCCACAAAACTCAGGATCGCATTGTCCAGGGTTTCCAGATGGTCCCGGAAACCGATAAACGCTTTTTTTATCTCCGGTGCACCGTCAGTCCATTCTTCAAGCAGTTTGTTCAGCTCCGTCTTGTCATTTTTGTCGGCAAACATTTTTTTCCTTTCACAATTTTTTTATTAGAAATACAGTTTTGATAAACTCGTAAAAAGTATTTGAGATGGTTAAGTAAAAATCTTCATATACAAGGCATGGGGATTTTCAAGGGACTAAGGCATACATATGGTATGTCGAGTCTCTGGAAAATCCCTATAACGCAGTAGATGGAGACTTTTTACAACGCCATCAGTTTTAAAGTCCCCGCATCCACTCCGACCTGAGTTTTACTTTACCTGCCAGGGCTGCGTCAATCAATTTCAAGGTAGCCTCTTTATCTTCGGGCAACCGGGCCCTGACGGGCAGATAGTTGGATGCGTGATTCGCATGAAAAAGACCGCGTGTCAGACATGTATGGGCAATCATGGTCCCCAGCTCACGGAGCATTTCATCAGGCTTGATCAACTCAAATGCACCTGCCTCATAGTCGGTAAAAAGGGGTGTTCCGGGAATCAGCATCAAGCTCAGGGCCCCTACATATTCGGGATCAATGGCAGACAGGACCTCACCGGTCTTTCGGGCATGAATAAGGGATCTTTCCCGGCCGGCAATCCCCAGCAGAACCGTAATACTCAGCCGCATCCCCGCCTGCCTGGCTTTTATGCCCATGCGGATCATTTTATCTGCATCGGCGCCCTTGCAAATGGCCTTGAGGGTCGTATCATCCCCTGTTTCAAGGCCCATATAGGCAATGCCAAGGCCCAATTGGGCCAACTGATTGAGATCCGCCGAACTTTTCAGATGCAACCCTTTGGTATTGGCATAGACGCCTACCCGGGTCACCCAGGGCAATTTTTCCCGGATAGCCGATAATATTTTGACCAGCCGCTTCTGGGGAATAATCATGGCATCCCCGTCACAGATAAACAATCGCTCCTGACGGCGGCAGTTCTCTGCGGCAAAATCCAGATCCGCCATAATAATCTCGTCCGGCTTTATCTTAAATCTTTCGCCCTTATACGCACCGCAGAAGGTACACTTGTTGTGGGAACAGCCCACGGTCGCCTGCAGCAGGATACTGTTGGCTTCACTGGGCGGCCGGATGATATTTCCCTCATAATGCATGCTTTAATCACTCCTGATTCCTGTGAACGCTCTCGATAAAATGGGCTTTCAGCCAGACAATCTGATTATAATTATCGGGTCGAATTGTCAAGTTCGGCATTCTTATTTTACTTGTTCTTTTCTTTAAATCAGGCTATGCAGGTTTGGATTATTGCTTTAAACAAACTCCACAGGGTAGAAAAAATCATGTCTGAAAAAAATACAACATCATCCACCGGCGATGAGCTGGTTAATCTCATGGTTGACACGGACAGGGCAGGCCTTCTCAAGGAAATTGCCTTGAACCTGTCGGATATCAACTTGAACGATTACCAGCTCTGCGATCTCGAATTACTGGCCTCCGGGGCGTTTTCACCCCTTGACGGTTTCATGGTGCGCTCCGACTACGAGGCAGTGCTGGACAGAATGCAGTTACAGGACGGCACACTCTGGCCTGTTCCGGTCTGTCTGGATATCTCTAAAACAAAGGCCATGACATTGGAAGCAGGCCAGTCCGTGGCCCTGCGCGACCCCGAAGGCTTTCTGCTGGCAATTCTTCACATCGCCGACATATGGCCCGTGGACAGAGATAAAGAGGCCCTCCGGGTTTACGGCACCACTGATTTGTCCCATCCCGGGGTCGGTTATGTTTTCAATAATATCCAGGATTATTACATCGGCGGCAAATTAGAGGTCATCAGCCAGCCGCTTCATTTTGATTTCAAGCAGCTCCGCATGACACCGGCCGAAGTACGGCAGCTTTATAAAAAACTCGGCTGGAAGCGCATCGTCGGCTTCCAGACCCGCAATATCATTCATCGGGCCCAATTCGAACTGACCCTTGAAGCCATGCGCCAGGCCAAAGCCAACCTGCTTCTGCTGCCGATTACCGGCATGACCAAACCCGGCGATTTTAATTACTATACCCGAATGAGATGTCTCAGGGAGGTTGTCCGCTATTATCCGCCGGAGACCAGCGTGATGACCATGCTGCCCCTTTTCATGCGTCTGGCAGGTGCCCGCGGTGCACTGCTGGATGTCATCATCGGGAAAAATTTCGGCTGCACCCATTTTGTCATCGGGCACAACCATGCCGACCCGGGCCGCATAAACAGTGACAAGCCCTTTTATTCCAACGGTGAAACACGCAAAATAATTAAAGACTCCAGCGCGGAAACAGGCGTTGAAATCATCTCGTTTAAAGAGATGGTCTACCTGCCCTTTGAAGATCAGTACAAACCCATCGATACGGTGCCCGAAGATATCCGCACCATCTCGTTTACCGGAACGGATATCCGTGATCGCCTGAAAACCGGAAGAAATATTCCGGACTGGGCAACATTTCCCAAAGTCGCCGGAGAACTTCAAAAAGCCTACCCTCCACCTGGGAAACAGGGCTTCACCATTTTCCTGACCGGCCTTTCCGGCTCCGGCAAATCAACCATCGCAAAAGTGCTCTATGCCAGGGTGCTGGAAATCGGCGAACGTCCGGTCACCCTGCTGGACGGCGATATTGTCCGCCAGAACCTTTCCAGCGAGCTGACCTTTTCCAAAGAACACCGGGATATCAATGTCAGGCGTATCGGGTTTGTGGCCAGCGAGATCACAAAAAACAGGGGCATTGCCATCTGCGCCCCCATTGCCCCCTATGAAAATACCCGCCGGGAAATCCGCAAGGCCATCGAGGCCCACGGCGGCTTCATCGAGGTCCATGTCTCCACGCCCATTGCAGAATGCGAAAAAAGAGACCGCAAAGGCATGTATGCCAAAGCTCGGGCCGGTCTGATCAAGGGTTTCACCGGCGTGGATGACCCCTATGAAATCCCCGAATCATCCGAATTGTCCATCGATACCACTGATATCAGCCCTGACGAGGCAGCCCAGGAAGTACTGCTCTTTCTGGGACAAAAGGGGTTTATATAATTGAATGCTTTCCTGCGGCCCTAAACACCATAGGTTCTGAAGTTGAAAAATAAATCATCACAAAAGGCATCCTGCCTGGCCGTTTTCGGGACGGGTTCGGATGTGGGCAAAAGTATCGTGGCCACGGCGCTTTGCCGCTGTTTTGTGGACCGGGGATTTCGCACGGCGCCCTATAAAGCCCAGAACATGTCAAACAACTCCGGGGTCACACCCGAGGGACTGGAGATGGGCCGGGCCCAGATTGTCCAGGCAGAGGCCGCACGGATACCGCCCCATGTAGATATGAATCCGGTTCTTTTGAAACCCACCAACGACATTGGTGCCCAGGTTGTTTTACTGGGAAAAATTCTGGAAAACAGCACGGCAGCGGAATATCACCGAAAAAAAGAGCACCTTTTTTCTACGGCTGCAAACGCGCTGGATCGGTTGCGGGAAAAATACGATATGGTGGTCATGGAAGGCGCCGGGTCGTGCGCTGAAATCAACCTGATGGACCACGACATCGTCAACCTGCCCATGGCCGAATATGCAAAAGCTCCCGTCATTCTTGTGGCGGATATCCATAAGGGGGGTGTTTTTGCCCAGATTGTGGGGACCCTCGCGTGCCTTTCCAAAAAAGATCAGGACCGGATTGCCGGTTTTATCATCAACCGCTTCCGGGGGGATATCTCGCTTTTTAAAGACGGCGTGGAATGGATCGAGCAAAAAACAGGGAAAAAAGTCTTTGGGGTCCTGCCGTGGTACAATCATATCCGCATAGAGGCCGAGGACTCTGTTGTCATTGAAAATCCGGGCCGAAATCGACCGACGGCGAGAAATGAACCGGTCATTGCCGTACTGCGTCTTCCTCATATCTCCAATTTTACCGATTTTGAGCCCTTGAGCGGACTTGAAGGTGTTTTGCTGACATTTATCGAAACCATAGAAGACATTTCCTCTTATCAGGCCGTGATTCTGCCCGGCTCCAAAAGCACCCGAAACGATCTTGAATGGCTTAAGGTCACCGGATGGCACAAAAAAATCCGTCAATACGCTGAATCCGGGGGCAATATCCTTGGCATCTGCGGAGGGTACCAGTTACTGGGCACAATGGTCCATGACCCTGAGGGGATCGAAGGCCGGCCGGGCAGCACACCGGGGCTGGGGCTGCTGCCCGTGGAAACCGAGCTGAAGGCACCCAAAACAACCACGTTGACCCGGTTTAACCGGCAGGAAATTTCCGGAACCGGCTATGAGATCCACATGGGACAGACGCATCGAAAAGGGGGAATGCCTCTTTTTTTCGTAAATGCCCGCAATGGGCAGGCTTGTCAGGAGGAGGATGGATGCGTTACTGCCGACGGCAAGATCGCAGGTACCTATATGCACGGCCTGTTCGATACCCCGGATATTACCCGGCACTGGCTGGGAAGTATTGGACTGGGAGATATTAGAGTGCCTGAAATACATGGACCCGATGCCCGGGATCATGAGTATGACATGCTGGCAGCGCATTTTTCGAAATATGTGGACTTCGATAAGATACAACGGTGTCTGGCGAATCATACTTGACTGGCGTTTTTTTCATCATCGAGCACCTCCCGAATCGTCCAGGAAAGCTTTTTCATCATCACCGGTTTCATCAAAAAACCCCTGATTCCAAGGGACAAGGCCTTTTTCCTGGTCATGGACTTGTTGAATCCGGTACACAGAATTATGGGTATGTCCGATCGGATTTTTAACAATTCCACGGCCAGTTTATCGCCGGTCAAATCGGGCATGGTCATGTCGGTGATGACCAGATCAAATCCGCCCGGCTGTGCTGTAAATATTTTTAAAGCATCAAGGCTGTCAGTGCGGGCCGTCACATGATACCCCATACGTTCAAGCATTTGTTTTTCCATATCCACAATATCCACATGGTCATCGACAAGCAGGATACGCTCATTTCCTTCTTGAACAGGCTGGTTGTATTCAATTGCATCCGTTTCAGGCTGATTTTTTATTACGGGCAGGTAAACTTTAAGTTCAGTGCCCCGGCCGGGCTCACTGTCTACGCATATTTGCCCACCATGATTTTGGACGATCCCGTGAACAACCGATAAC
>Ga0075121_1000422_pt1 | contig 29062 bp, 32 predicted proteins | sample AntAceMetag02UKG_FD_69793 | JGI IMG/M metagenome (GOLD analysis project Ga0075121, IMG submission 69793) | Saline lake microbial communities from Ace Lake, Antarctica - Antarctic Ace Lake Metagenome 02UKG | ecosystem: Environmental > Aquatic > Non-marine Saline and Alkaline > Saline | place... | reverse complement strand
GCTTTGGGTTTATTCTTATTTTTGGAGGCTCTTGCTCCAAAAAGTTATTTATTAGCAATACCATTAAAAAGATTGCTAATAAACTGCTATTTAAAATCCATAATTTTTGCTTCATGTTCAAAAACACCTTATTTATAAACTATGAAGATAGTTTTCCGCTTGCATAATTGTCAAGTAAATATATTCTTGCTCTTTTTTTATATAACTTCAAGGCGAGGGTATAGTTTGCAATATTTTTTGTATAATTTGATCCGTTGTAATATTTTCAGCTTCTGCCTGATAAGTCAGTAGTATCCTGTGTCTTAAGACATCAGGGGCAATGGCTTTTATGTCGTCAGGAATTACAAAATGTCTCTTTTTCAAGAAAGCATATGCGCGAGAAGCATAATCCAACATCAATGTAGCTCTTGGTGAGCCGCCATATTCTATAAGCCCTTCAAGGTCATTCAGGTTATAATTTTCTGGGGATCTTGTTGCAAAGACTATATTTAATAAATATTCAGTAACTTTTTCATCCACATAAATTTGATTTACCAGTTTTTGCCCTATGGTGATTTGTTCGGTATTCATTGTTTTGTGAATTGGTATTGGATTAAAGACTTTATTTATGATCTCTCTTTCTTGTTCATAAGAGGGATATGTCATAATAAGTTTGAACATAAATCTATCTACTTGAGCTTCAGGTAGGCGATATGTTCCCTCTTGTTCAATAGGGTTTTGGGTAGCCAATACCAAAAATGGTTTTTCTAATTTATAGCTTTCAGAACCAATTGTAACTTGTTGTTCTTGCATGGCTTCAAGTAATGCTGATTGTACTTTTGCTGGTGCCCTGTTTATCTCATCTGCTAAAATTAGGTTTGAAAATATGGGACCTTTTTTTGTCTGAAACTCTTGTGTTTTAGGGTTATATATAAGAGTTCCTATTAAATCTGCAGGTAATAAATCAGGTGTAAATTGAATTCTCTGGTAATTTAATCCGATAGCTTCTGATATTGTTTTTATTAAAGTTGTTTTTGCAAGTCCTGGCACACCTTCTAATAAAATGTGACCATTACATAGTAACCCTATAAAAGTTCGATCAACTATATGTTCTTGCCCAACGATTCCTTTTTTAATTTCGTCTCTTAATTTTTGCCATTCAATACTTTGATCTTTGATTTTTTCGGTTATATCTTGAGATGGTAAATTTTGCATATCAACCCCATATTTTTTATTTTAAATTTTAATCTCTAAATCTAACTTTAGTATTTTATCACGTAATTGAATAGGAGTTAAATTTAATCGGTTTGATACTTGTTTTATATCGAAATGATTTTTTTTTAGTAAGAAAGTTAGAAAGTTTTTCTCAAAATCCTGAGATGCTTCTTTTAAAGAGTTGAATTTTGTGAAAAATTGTTCCTCTATTATATGGGTTCTTTTTTCGTCCAAATACAGATTTAATATTTCAGGATTGATTACCTGGTTTTCTTGATCAGTGTTAATAACTATTTTTTTAATTACAGTCTTTAACTCTGATACATTTGCCTGCCAACTGTGGTTTCGGAGGTTGCGGACACTTTTAATATTTAAAATAATAGATTTATTATATCTTAGATTATATTTCTTCAGATAATAATCTACCAATAATGGTATGTCATATCTACGCTTATTTAAGGGGGGTATTTCTAAGGGAGTTGAATTTAGTGCATGAAAAAGAGAGTTATTAAACTTTCCTTCTTTTACTAATTCATATAAGGGTGTGCAGCATGAAGCAATTACCCTTGTATTTTTGGTGGTATCATTTTGTAAATAAAATAATAACCTCTTCTGACTATCAAGATCTAATTGATTTATATTTTTTACAAAAAGAGTGCCTTCTTGATTTGTGAAAAAATTGTTTATAATTTTAATAGATTCTTCTCTGGTTAGGCTTTCACTATTTAGGATACATAAGCCATGAAGGACACTTCCGTGAATATACTTGGCGAATAGGGCTTTGCCTGTGCCATGTTGTCCATAGATAAGAAGTGGTAATGTTAATTTTTTTACCATATTAAGTTGTTGTATTAGTTCTAAAAATAAATTGCTCTGACCAATTATTCCAAAATCTTCTAGATTTTCAGGGGAGTCATTTTTTATTTTTGAGTCTACGTGTTTTTCTTTTAGAAAACTAATCTTTGAAAGAATCTCATCAAGGTTGAGAGGTTTTTCAATAAAATCTAAGGCTCCATTTTTTACTGCTTGTATTGCAATAGGTATATTTCCAAAGCCTGAAATTATTATTACCCTTTGTTGAGGATATTCTTTTTTTATTTTTTCTAGGAGTTCTAGTCCGCTACAATTAGGCATAAATATATCAAGAAGAACTAGGTCTGGAATTAATTTTCCTATGGCATCAAGGGCTTTATTACCATCTTGTATTGTTTCGACTTGATATTTTTCATCTTCGAGAGCTTCTTTTAGAGTTTTTAAAATTGTTGTTTCATCATCTACTATTAATAGGAGAGGGGAGTTATTCATAAATTTTATTTAACTTTTATTGGACCTTCATCTAGCCCACGTATAAATTGATAAATGTATGGGTTGTCGCATTCCCATATATTATCAGCGGGTCCGATATAGACAATTTTACCTTCATTTAGCATTGCGACACGTTTTGCATATTTAAATATTTCAATATCGTGAGAAATAACTACTGTAGTAGCTTTAAAATCATCTTGTGTTTTCTTTATGAGCTCATGGATAATTCGTACAGTAATAGGATCAAGTCCGGTAGTGGGTTCGTCGTAGATTAATATTTCAGGACTTAACATTAAGGTTCTTGCTAGCCCAACTCTTTTTTTCATTCCACCAGATAATTCCGATGGATATTTATCAAGGACTTCTTCTTTTAGCCCTACACTTTTTATTTTTTCAATTACTAACGGCCTAACTTTTTCAGGAGGCACTTCATTTTCTAGCATTGTTATGCCTACATTCTCAAAAACATTCAACGAATCTAGTAGTGCTGCAAACTGAAAAACATAACCACATTTTTTGTAGATTTCTTGAGCTTGATTTTTTTTGAGTTTTGTTACGTCGATGCCATCTATTATTACTTCACCTGAATCGGGCTTTATTAAGCCAATAATCTCTTTTAGTAAAACAGATTTTCCTTCCCCTGATCGTCCTATAATTGCTAAAAAGTCGTGGTCAGGGATATCTAGATCGAGTCCACGGATGATTTTTTTGGGGCCAAAGGCCTTTCTCAAATCTTTTATTTCTATCATTTTAAAACTAATATTTTAGAACATAAGTGAGGTAAGTATATAGTCAGCCACAAATATCGTTACGTTAGCGTACACAACGCCTTGGGTTGTTGCTATGCCCACTCCCTTAGCTCCTCCTTTTGTTATAAAACCTTTATAACTACAAATTAAAGACAATAAAAGTCCAAAGAAAATAGACTTTACTAAACCGTTTGTAATATCAGAAAAAACTACATTTTCTCTGATAGACTCCATATACATTTCTGAGTTGATATTTAAAATATATACGGAAACAAAGTATCCAGCTGCTATGCCGCAAAGAGAACAAAAAATAGAAAGAAAAGGTAATATGAAAGTAGATGCAATTAATCTTGGAATAACTAGATATTGTTTTACATTGATACATAAAGTTTGCAACGCATCAATTTGTTCTGTTATACGCATGGTGCCTATTTCTGCTGTCATAGCAGAGCCGGCTCGACCTATTACCATTATTGCCGTTAGCACTGGTCCAAATTCTCTTACCATTGATATGAATACAATTGGTCCTATAAACCGTTGCGCTCCAAAGCGATGAAGACCTATATGACTTTGTACTGCCAGCACTGCACCAATAGTTATACCTACCAAAGCAATAACGCCCAAGGAGTTTACTCCTATGAAGGACATTTGGTAAAATATTTTTTGAGTTTTTGGTTTGGTGGCAAACATAGTGGACATTGAATCGTAAAAAAACAACCCGATATTACCTATGCCTGTACAAAATGCTAGTACAGTATTACCTACAAAGTCAAAAAGCTTTATAAAAAATGAATTATTATTAGCTTCTTTCACTTTCTCAACTTTTAGTTTAATTGTTTGTTATTTAGAAACAGGCCCTTTTGGCTGTGGTGCAGGTATTTGTCTTGATGAGGTTGTTGTTGTTTTAAATCTGGTTTTTTCTGTATGTTTAGATTTTAAGATTGCAAGCCCAAGAGCTCCTATAATAAAAATAGCACCCATGACCCAGGTGGCCCTTTCAAATATTTCTTGGCCTCCGGAACCACCGAATAACATTTGACTTCCTCCTCCTAGTCCTCCAAGACCCATATCGCCTTTACCCTGTTGTAATAACACGGATAAGATTAAAACAAAACATATGACAATGAAAAAAACCATTAGCAATGTAACTATCATCTTTATTTGCTCCTAAATTTATATATACCTATCAAACTATAATTATATCTAATCTTCTATAATTTAACTATTTTTTCAAGTTCTGCAAAGTCTAAGCTTGCTTTTCCTATTAAAAAGCCATCCAAATTGTTAATAGTTTTTAATTTTTTTGAGTTTTTGGAGTTTATACTGCCTCCATATAAGAATTTCCAATTAATATTTGGAGCAATTTTTTCAGTTTTATCTAATAACCAGGCGAAAATGTTTTCCAGATGATCTATGGAGGGGGTATTTCCCGTTCCTATGGACCATATTGGTTCATAGGCTATTATTATGGACATATGGTTAGGAATTATTAAGCCTGATTTAATTAGATTAAAAATCTCTTGTAATTGTTGTGTTAATATGGCGATGGTACTCTGTTGTTTATGTTCTTCTGATGTTTCACCTATGCATAATATTGGAGAAACTTTATGGTTGACTAGTTGAGAGAATTTTTGACTAATCTTTTGGTTTGTTTCATTTGCATGTTGTCGTCTTTCGCTGTGACCAATAAGGCAATATTGGCAGCCTACATTATGTAGGCTTATTGCTGAGACTTGTCCAGTGAAAGAGCCTTTTGTATGATTTGAGCAATCTTGAGCTCCAATACTTATGTTACTGTCTTGAAATATTTTATTTATTGGATAAAGGCTAACAAAAGACGGACATAATATTATTGAGGTATTAATATTCTCGCTTAAGCTTATGAGTTGATCATAATTAGAACTCACATAATTTAGCTCTTGGTCGATGTCTAAATTCATTTTCCAATTAGCAGCAAAAATATAATGTTTATTCATTTTTTTACTTTCTGAATTTTTATGGTTATTCTTTCTCATGTAAGCCAATTACTTTAGAATAACCTAAGTGTCATTTTTTTCCAAATTGGTTTAGGTTTTGTGTCTTGACGAAAACTTAAATTGCAGTAAGCTCAGTGCTTGCATTTAGGTAGTAAATAATTTAAAAGAAATAATGGTATGGGTTTATGAGCCGATTAAATTGTAATTTTAAACGAGTAGTAATTCTTCTAGTTCTCAGTGTGTCTTCAAATACATTTATTTTTGGTACTCGAAATGTCAGTAGGTATTTTCCATTTTTAGAGAGACTATCGTCAGAATATATATTAGATGAAAAATCTCATGTTTCCCCCGCACTCTTCTTCGCGAAAGCTTCTGGCGCTTTTAAACGTGGTGGTGGCGACACTGGAATCCCGGAGCTTTGGGGTTTTTATGATTTGAATGATATTATAAGCAGTTTAGAGAAGACTAATGCAACGTTTGTAAATCCTATTAAGACAGAGCGTGGTCCGGAAGATAACTGGATCAATAAGTCAATTAGATACAAAGTTGATGGCAAGCTTAAGGGGAAAGGTTTATTAATTCCTTATGAGCAATATTTAAAATACGGATTATCATTTGGTGCTTTTTTACCAGTGATGCATGTTAATGCCAGTGACCATTTTACATTTTTATCTGGTGATTCAGATTCTGCTTTGAGTAATTTAAAAGATGGTGAGATTGAGCAGCTTGATCGTATTAGAAGAAATGTAAATGAAGATTTAGGCATTAATGGTGGTGATTGGTCAAAAACAGGTATCGGTGATCTGGATTTGCACGCTAAATTAGATTTGAATTGGGATTATACACTTTTGATGCGTTCAATTAATTTGGTTTTTCAATTAGGTGTTTTATGCCCAACGGGAACTAAATCTGATTATAATTATGCCTCTTCTGTGTCATTTATGGGTGATGGGCATTGGGGTGTTTATTTTGATGCTATGTCGGAATTAGAACTTAAAAGAGATTGGATATTTGGTGTCTTGTTTGGTTTTGTGCATCAGTTTAATAATACTCGTAAAATACGTATTCCTGTGTACAATGAGCCTGCAATATTTAGTGCTTTGATTAGAGACACAAAAATTGATCCGGGTATGACCTTTAAATTTTCTCCATATATTATAGCTAAAAATATTTCAGATGGATTTAACTTCCAATTTCGTTATACATATTTAAGACACAATAAAGATAAATGGTACGATAATAACACAGACTCAACAGTTAAGAGTTATTTACATATAGAACCAGGGTATAGTTTTTCTGGAACAGATTTAACTGCTGAAGATATTTCTAAAAATATAAACGAGAAAGCAAATTTGACTAAATGGAGTGATCATTATTTAAGTTTTCAAATATCATATGACGCTTTAGAAGCAGATAATAAATGGTTTATGGACCCTGTATTTTATGCACTTTTAGATTATCAAGTTAATGGAAATGGTTCTTGTAAAACTCATCAGGTTTCGCTAGGAATAGAATTACATTTTTAGCAAGGAGAATAAATGAAGTTTTGGCCTGCTAGAAAATTATTTAGTTTTTTTTCTAATGATTTGGCTATCGATTTGGGGACTGCGAATACGGTTATCTATGTTCGCAAGCAAGGTGTTGTTTTGGACCAACCTTCTGTCGTTGCCGTTAAACGTTCGACTAATGAAGTTTTGGCTGCGGGAAATAAAGCTAAGAGCATGTTGGGTAAGACTCCAGAAAGCATTATTGCCTGTAGACCAATGAGAGATGGCGTTATTGCAAACTTTCAACTAACAGAAAGTATGTTGCGCTATTTTATTAGAGAAGTTCATGATAATAGAAAAACTTTAGTAAGACCTAGAATGATTGTAGGTGTGCCATCAGGTATAACCCAAGTCGAAAAACGTGCAGTTGAAGATTCTGCAAAACAGGCAGGTTCAAGAGAAGTTTATACTATCATGGAGCCTATGGCTGCAGCAATTGGAGCAGGTTTGCCAGTAGAAGAGCCTGCAGGAAACATGATTGTTGATATCGGTGGTGGCACAACAGAAGTTGCTATAATATCTTTAAAAGATGTTGTCTATTGCAAATCTGTACGTGTTGGTGGTGATGAAATGGATCGTGCCATTGTTCAGTATGTAAAACGTAAATATAATTTATTAATTGGTGAACGCACAGCAGAACAAATCAAGATGAAAATCGGTACGGCCATGCTAACAGATGAATCAGTCAAAGAAGATGTCAAGGGTAGAGATCTTATAACAGGCGTGCCTAAGACTATTTCTTTATCTGACTCAGAGGTTTTTGAGTCCTTGACTGAACCCATATCTATTATTATTGATGCCGTTCATTCAGCTCTAGAGAATGCACCTCCAGAGTTATCCTCTGATTTAGTTGATAGAGGTATAATGATGGCTGGTGGCGGTGCTTTGCTTAGGAACCTAGATGTGCTAATATCCAAGGAGACGGGGTTACCTGTAAAGGTTGCAAAAGATCCTTTGTTATGCGTTGTTTTAGGTGCTGGTAAAGTTCTTGAAGAATTGGATTTCTTTAGGGATGCCTTATTAAAATAATCTAAAATTATTGGCTTTATTTATGTTTGATTTTTTCAATAAAAGTAAACTACTTTTTGCGTTTTTAGCTATATTATTTATTGGTAATGTTTGGACAAAGTCCAAAAGAACAAGACGACGTTTACATGATGAAAAAAAAGTTGAAACGTTACAAAAGGTCGAACATAACTTCAAATATGCGATATTCGATGTAAGCGGTACTTTATGGAAAAAAAGAACCTATGATATATTATATGCTTATCAGAAGAAAAAAGGTGTTTCCCTTGGTTATTATTGGAAGCTTTTAAATTTTGGAACAAGTTATTTGTTTGGAAATTTTGATCCTAAAAAAGCATTCGAGTCCTTTCTAGATTGTTGTAAAAATTCTTCTGTTCAAGAGCTAAAAAAAGGTTGTTCTGAAATCTGGCAAAGTGAGTGTAAGGCTTGTCTTTATAGAGAACCAAAAGATATTTTTGATAAGCTTAAAAATAATGGTGCAAAAATGATTTTGGTTGAGGTTGGCATGCAAGAACTTTATGCAGATTTATTAGATATATATAAATTTGATTACATGTTTTTCTCTGAGCTTGAAATTAAAGACAATAAAGTTTCTGGAAAACTTGTCGGTGAGCCATGTATTGGAACAGTTAAATATGATAAAGTTAAAAATTTAGTAGAAAATGAACTCAAGGGTTATTTAAAAGACGCAGTTTTTTATGCTAGCAGTCATCTTGATATTCCATTGCTTGAGGTTGTTGGCAAAGCTGTTGCCGTTAACCCAACTTCCCAATTAGAATCCCATGCTAAAAAGAAAGGCTGGGAGATTTTGAAATTTAAAGATAAAGATTTTCTTAAATTAGCTGAACCAAAAGCTTTGCTTGCCTCTAAATAGTTTTATTGCACAAAATCCTAATTATTTGTTAATAAAAGTAATATATCTAGTTCGATTGTATGTTATTTCTAATATTTAGGAGGAGAGTTGATGAACGGAGAATTAAAGGTTTATTCAAATAAGTGGAAACTTTTTGCTTATATGTTTCCATTTCTATTTACACTATCTTTGGTTATAGGTACATTTTTTGTAGATCCTGATCTCTTGTTTGCTCCGCAGGATTGGGCATATAAGATAAGTGGTCACCCTGTTACAGCAAAAGTAGAGATTGCTTCTCCAGAGTTTGATATACAGCTTACTGAAGTAGAAAAAAAAGAAGTGGCAGGTTTTGCTTCAATAATGCTTATTTTCATGTTTTTACTTTCTATTTTATTGGAAGTTTTTATCGCTTTAATTGCAATAGTGATATTTTTTAAATCTATTGTAAGATTTTTTAGAGGTGATCCAGAGATAATTATAAGTAGTGAGGGAGTCGCCCACTATTCAAAAGGCTTTTTTTCTTGGGATAAAATTGGAAAAGTTTATCTATATTCAAATTTCAACTACATGTTTTGTCTTGGGCCTTGGTGGTTTGCAAAAAGATTTTATTCTTTAAAGCTTGTATCAAAAAAAGATGCAAAAGAAGTCAGAATTACATTAAAAAATATAGATACATCTATTAACAGTGTTTATAGTTCAATAAAAAGCCACAAAGATATCAATTTTAATTTCTGATAAATAGGGGCATATACCTGTCCGCCATAGCCTTGGCGACGGCTGGATGTGCCCTTTTCTAATATTTTTCAATTTCTTTATAATCATCTAAATAGAATTTTTTATTATTTATTAAATAATAATCTTCATGCCCTTTGCCCAAAAGAGCAATAATAGAATTGGGGTTAGAGAATTGGACAGCTTTTGCAATTGCTTTTTTTCTATCTAATAAACATGTAACTTTATTTAAATCTTTTTTTTCTATGCCAGCCAAAATATCTTTTAAAATATTTTCTCTATTTTCTGATCTTGGATTATCATCTGTAATTATTATTTTATCAGCATATTGTGTGGATATTTTTCCCATCACAGGTCTTTTGGTTTTATCTCTATCTCCACCGCATCCAAAGACAACTATTAAATTTTTGGTCATTGTTCTTAATACTGATAATACAGCTTCCATAGAAGATGGATTATGTGCATAATCAACAAAAGCTTTAGCATTGTTTTTGAGTGTATGAATTTGTAGGCGACCGGGTACTCCTGGAAAAGTTTTTATAGCATCTATAATTTTATTATCTTTTAGTCCAAGTTTTTGACAAATCAAGAATGACATAACTAAATTATAGGCATTAAATTGTCCAAAAAGTTTGGGTGCAATAATTACATTGTTTTTAATTTTTATTTCTAAACCATTTATATTATTTTGCTCTATAGAAAAAGTTTTATTATCAAAGCCTAAGATATTGTTATCTTTATTTTTTAAATTATTTAAAGCTTTTTTACCCCAAGCATCATCTGAGTTAATAATTATAGCGCCCTCTTTTTTTGCTTGATCAAATAAAAGATATTTTGCCTGAAAATATTCTTGCATGTCTTTGTAAAAATCCATGTGCTCTGGTGCTAAATTAGTAAAACCTACTGCATTAAATTTTATTCCATATGTTCGATCAAGGCTTAAGGCATGTGAGCTGACTTCCATAACAACATAGTCTATATTTTGCTTTACACATTCATCGAAAAACATATGTAAGTAATTGCTTTCGGGACAAGTTAGCTTACTTTGTGTTTCTGTGGTTAGGATCTTGTTTTTGATTGATCCCAGAAGGGCTATTTTTAGTCCACAGTTGCGCAAAACATGTTCGATGATGTAACTCGTGGTTGTCTTACCTTTTGTTCCCGTAATGCCGATTATTTTTAATTTATTTGCTGGATAATTTAAGGCTTTGGCAGAAAGTTGCGCTAATTTTATTCGTGTGTTTTTTGTGTAAATAAATTTTATATTTTGATATTGTTTTTCAAGTTTTTGATTAGAACTGTTTTTAGTAAGTACTATTTGAGTTGCGCCTTGTTCAATAGCCTTTGTTATAAACTTGTTTCCATCGCTATTAAATCCTTTAATAGCCACAAAAGTTGAGTTTGGTCCAACGTTGTCTGTGTGACATGCAACGGGATGATTTTTTAGAATCATATTATCTTTCTTTTTTGTTAAGTATGTTTTTGAGGTTAACAAGATGCTATATAAATAATAGTTTTTCCTATAATTTATCAAAATAGAAATTTTTGTGACCCCCTTTTTTTATTTTTTATGTGTCGCGTTTTTAAATATTATGTTAATTGTGTATTTAAGCCGACTGGTAGGCACTAAAAAAAACTGTTTCAATTTCATACAATCTATTGAAACATAGATTAGTAGATTTGTTGCAGAATTTTATATCATAGTTACTAACAATCTTGTTGATAACTTTGTTAATAATTTGGTTTAACCTTGGTTTTAAAGCGTTTTTATGCGAAAAGCGTTAAAGTAAGCATTGCTATTTGTAGTAAAATTAAAAAACGTAATCAATTTAGATTTAAATATAGGAATAGGTTTTGGCACAGGAGTATATGGGCATGTTTTTGACAAGTTTTATTTTTCTAATGAGAAATTTGTTGGGGTTTTTCTTTTGTTTTTGATAAAGTCAATCCAAATTTTAATAAATTGTTTTTTAAACTTTTTTGCTCTAAGCTTAAAACTCTTTATTTTAGGGTTTAAAAAAGCATTTTTTATTTTAACATTGATTGGATTGATTGATGGATTCAGATATAAACAAATATACAAAAGATATTGATTATAAAGAAATAGATAAGGGTTTTGTTGCTAAGATTAATCTATTGGCAAAGGATTATAAGCAATTATTGTTGGAGCTGGATGAAAAAAGAAAAACTTTTTTGGAGTATAAAACGGCACTAAACAATAGCTTAGAAAAGTTGGCAACTTTGAGTGGCCATGATATGTCTGAAGAAGATAAAAAAGAGAGTGAAGCTGGTTTCAAATATTATAATGATTTATTGAGCGATACTATTAATAAATGTGCTGGTGAATATAATTTTTTTGAAGGTATAATTTCTGAGGAACATCCAAAGACTATTAAAGTCTTGAAATCTCAACCTGATGATTTTGAAGAAGTTATTAAATGGAAGATTAAAGATTCTAGAAGTTTCTTTAAAAAGGTAAGAAAAGATTTAAGAGTTTCTTTTTCTCAGTTGAAATTAGGTTTTGACCAAAAGCTAACAAATTTAAAAGTTATGGAACTTTATTTAAAAAGAGATCAAGAAAACAAAAAAGATAAATAATTTTTTGTAAGGAGTTTATGAGAGTTGTTATCCAAAGAGTGAATTCAGCCTCTGTTGATGTTGATGGCAAATTAGTCTCAAGTATCAGTAAGGGGCTGCTCGTTTTAGTCGGTATAAGATCTGGCGATATGGATTCTGATATCGATTATATAATTAAAAAAATTTTAAATATTAGAATTTTTGAGAGCCAAAAAAGCTTTATGGATAAATGTGTGCAAGATTTAGGTCTTGAGATCCTTTGTGTTTCACAATTCACCCTTTATGGCAATTGCAATAAGGGAAACAGGCCTTCATTTGATAAGGCTATGTCGCCCAAAGAGGCAAAACTCTTTTATGATAAATTCTTAGAAAAATTAAAACAAAACTACTCTAAAGTTAGTGATGGCATATTTGGTGCTTATATGCAGGTTAGTTTAGTTAACGATGGTCCTGTTACAATAATTCTAGATAGTTCTAAAGAGATCTAATAATGATACAAGAAGCTGTTATTCAAAAGACAGTTAGTTTTGTAAAAGAAACTCTTTCTGGTCAAGAGTCTGGCCATGATTGTTCAGGACGCAGATAAGCTAGATGCCATGGGTGCAATTGGTGTGGCGCGTGCTTTTTCTTATAGTGGATTCAAAAAGCGTTCTTTTTATGAACCTGGTATAAAACCTGTTTTACATGCTAGTAAGCAAGAGTATAGAAAAAATAAAAGTAATACGATAAATCACTTTTATGAAAAACTATTATTACTAAAAGATTTAATGCACACTAAAACTGCTAAATCTATGGCACAAAAGCGGCATGATTTTATGTTACAGTTTTTAGATAATTTCTTTGCTGAATGGGGTGAATAAGCTTTTTATTACGTGTAAAATGACCAGTCAAGGCTCATGTTAAGCATATCTTTAAGCCAATTAGGAAAGTATTTTTGGTTAAAAGATTGTCGTTCTTTGTGTAGTTCTTCTATTTCTTCTTCTGTAAGATTTTTTAGTTTAGATATAATCTCAAGGTCATTGTCGCATTCTTTTTGTTTTGCCTTGCAGTATAGGTAGGTTAAAATTATTACAGCAGGAGTTGCTAGTAAGCCTGCCGTGGCAATAATTCTAAGGGTTCTATCTTTATCTACATTAGTTTTATTTTTTTTATCTGAAGGATTATTGGAGTTACCGGAGAAAAACTTTATTGTTCTGATTATTGAGTCTCTATATTCTTGAGATTTTGCTAAATATTTAGCTTGATAGTCACTTATTTCTCTTGATATATGTAGAGATTCTCGTGATATTTTAATACATCCACTGTAATGATTTTTTCTTTTTATTTCTGTTTCTATTTTGTCTAGGTCTCTTTTGGCTTGACGTTGAAAATTGTAAAATTCTTGGGTCTTTGTGTCGTAGAAATTAAAAACTTTTTTTGTTAAATTTCGATAATATTCTGTAGGTTTGTTGGATTTTATATCTTCGGTTATTAGAAAGTTTTTAAGGGATTGTAGATTTTCTTCGTAGTTTCTTTTCAGACTTAACTTTAGAACAATAATTCTTGGGTCATTTAAAAGGGATGCAACCTTCTCTTGTTGTTTTCTTTGACTATAAGTAGATTTCATGGAACATGATCTTATCTTATTTATTAATGTGTTTTTCCAGGTTGCATATCCATTGAGACACTTTGTATAATATCTTGCGTTTTCACTACTTACTGATAGTGCCTCTTGTGAGATCTTACTGTATTCGTAGGAGTAAGTATTTTTTAGTTCACTTTCTATTTCTTTTAACCTTTTTTCAACCTGGTATTTGGTGCCCAGAATTTCTTCAGATTTTATTCTATAGAATTCATCTGTTTCGTTTATCAGTTTATTATAATATTCTTGGCTTTGGTTTGATTTTACTTCTTTATTGTTAGTAAAATTCATCATTTGATCCCAATTATTCGTACAATCGGTTTTGAATTTATTTTTTAAAAAAACCACTCTGGGGTCATTTGTGAATGAGACATTATTCTGCCAGTTTGTACTATAACCCGAATATTTCTGTTGTTGAGGTTTTGGAGTTTCTGGTTTTAAAATAAAATCTTTTTTAGGAATACTAAAAAGTTTTTCAGTTATAGATTGTATCTCTTTTAGATAGTTTGTGCTTATTAAATTCTTTTTTTGGACGATCTTTACATGGTGTAATAATTCAGTTTTTTCTTGGCTTGTCAGTTCTTTTTCATATCCTATGTTGCTTAATATAGATATAAACCTGTTGAACATTGTAATTGTTAGTTTGTCTTTTTGTGTTGCTTGTAAATTTTCAATATCACTCAGTAGGCTTTCTCGTTCTTCAAATTTAGTTAAATCGGCTTTAAGGTATTTTGATAAATTTATGGCCCCATATCCGGTTGTTGTTAAAAAGATAAAAAAAGTTAAAAGTCTAAGAAAAATACTATACTTCATGTTATTCCATTAAAATTGTTCGTGCAGGTGCAGCTTCTAGGTTGATTGTAAATATTGGTAAACAGATAAAGTTATAATCTTGCTCTATTGCATCTTTTAACCGGAGCCCCTCAATTATATAAATTCCACTTTCAAGTAAAAGCTTATGTGTTTCATGTTCTGGTTGGTTTCTTTCTATGCCAAGATAATCAATCCCAACAGCTTTTACTTCTTTATCTTTCAAAAACTTTGCACCTGATTTATCTAAATAAACAAAATCAGGATAAAATTTTTGAATTGGTGATAGTAAGCTATTTTTTGTTTTAAGTAAAATGATATCATCTTTTTCTATATTAAATTGCTTTAAATCTTGTTCCGTTATTTTTTCTTTTATACTTGTTAGATCAAGAACTTTTGCTTTACCTATAAGCTTTTCTAACTTTATTTGGTTTATACTTTCCCCATTATCCAGAAAGTGGGCAGGAGCATCAACATGTGTCCCTGTATGAGAGCCTAAAGTTATTATTGAATCACGGACCCCATTCTCTGAGAACGTCTTTGTGAGCTCAAATTTTACTGTTTTTTTATTTTTATATTCTGTGATATTTTCTGTTATTGGCCAGCTTATATCTATTATTTTCATATTATCCCAGCATACTATTTTTTTTCAAACTTATGTCCACCGAAAGCGTTGCGCAACATAGCGATAACCTTTGTAGCGTAATTGCCTCCGGTTTCTCTTGACCAGGCTCTAATTTGCAAAGATTTATCCAAAAGATCCATAGCAATATTTTGATCTTTGCTTTCTTGTATTGTCCATTGTCCGGTTAAGTTTTCTCCAATTTCTCCAGAGATTTCTTTTAGTTCTTGGTCTTGCGCAAAAATATCATGAGAAAGATCCAGGATCCAAGACCTTACAACGCTGCCGTGTTGCCAAACGCGTGTAATGTTTTCTAGGTCTAATTTTTTGTATTGAGTATTATTTTTTAGTAAATCAAAGCCTTCTGCATAGGCTTGTAGTAAAGAATATTCTATGCCGTTGTGAATCATCTTAACATAATGTCCAGAACCAGATGGTCCCATATATCCATAACCATTAGGTGCTGCAATAGATTTAAAAACAGGCTCTAATTTTTCAAAAATATTTTTTTCTCCACCTATCATTAAAGAAAAACCTATTTCTTTACCCAAAAGTCCACCGGATGTACCACAATCTAAATAATAAATATTTTGGGCTTTAAGTTTATCCTGTCTTTTAATTGTATTTTTATAGTAACTGTTTCCACCATCGATTATTACGCTATTTTCAGGTAAATTGTTTTTTAATAAATCATCTATTACATTGTCGACAATTTTACCTGCGGGTACCATTAGCCAAATTGCATCTGGTTTATTATCAATGATTTCTTTTATGTTTTGTGTTAAGCGTAAGTTTTCTGGGACTTCTTGTATTGCAGGATCATAGCCAATAACTTCATGCTTATCCTTTAGTAATCTATCAGCAATTGCTTGTCCCATTCGTCCAAGGCCTATTAAACCTATTTTCATTTATTTACTCCAGTTTAATTTGGGGCCAGTGCTCCCCTTTTTATATTTATAAAGTTTTAATTTATTTTTATTAATTTGTTCTACTATTTTCCAAGAAAGTTCTATTTCATCAGATCTTACAAATGCAAATTGATCGCCGTTTATAACATCGTATAAAAGGTTTTCATAGGCTGCAGGTGTATTTGGGCCAAAGAGGCAACTTTGACAAAAATTCATTTTAACCGGTGTAATCTGATTCGATTTGCCTGGAGTTTTAGTATTTAATTCTAGATAAAAGCCTTCATCTGGATTTATCTTTATAATTAGATAGTTTGAATCTGTAGGGCAATTTTCAGGTAATAAGCATTTTACCATTTTGAATTTTATTTTTATTAAAGATTCTTTTTTATCTAAATATTTACCTGCTTCAAGATAAAAAGGAACACCCTTCCAGCGCTTATTATCTATACAAACCTTTAGGGCCGCAAAAGTTTCTGTTTTGGATTTTGGATCAACATTTTTTTCTTCTGTATAACCATCATACTGGCCTAAAATAGTTTCTTTTACTTTTACTTTTTTCAAAATTTTGGATTTTGCATTACGTATATCTTCGGCTTTTAGTTCTTTGGGTTGTTCCATTGCAACAAGGGCCAAAATTTGTAACATATGGTTTTGTATTACATCTTTTATGGCACCGTATTTATCATAGAATGCACCACGGGAGCCTACCCCTATATTTTCACTAAGTTTAATATTAACAGAGTCTATGTATTTATTATTCCAGAGTGGTTCGAATATTATGTTTGTAAAACGAGAAAGTGCAATATTGCTTACAAGTTCTTTACCTAGATAATGATCTATGCGATATATCTGTTTTTCGTGAAATAGTTTTGATATAGATTTGTTTATTTCTTTTGCTGTTTTGAGGTCATCACCAAAAGGTTTTTCGTAGACTATCCTTGACCATGGATGCTTACATTTTACGCATTCTTGTTGGTTTTCATGCTTTTCGACTATTTTATATTTTGCTAAATTTTCTGTTACCGTTTTAAAATGTTTTGGTAAGGTCGCAAAATAAAATATTTTATTACAAACTAGCTTATGTTTTTTTTCTACTTTTTCTATAAGCTTTTTGAAATCTGGATATCCGGAGCTCTCATAAAAATCTAACCTATAGTAATAAGAATTAGTTTTTATTTTATCCCAGGTCTTATTGTTTAGATTAGGGATAAACTTTTCAGATGCTTGTAATATTGTATCTATATTTGTATCTGAGCTTGCAGCACCTATTATTGCAAACTTTTCTATTCTTTTATCTTCTACTAACTTGTATATGGCAGGAATCAGTTTTCTTTTTGTTAGGTCCCCTGTTGCCCCTAAGATAATAAATGTACATTCTTTCATATAAAAATCCCCTATTTTATTATAAGGGTTAAATCATAATAAAACAGGGAATATAAAGCAAGGTGTGGGTTATTTTTTGTGCTTGTTCTTAATTTTATTAAAAATAATTGGTAATAAAGAGACCAAAACAAGAAGAATAAAAGCTAGTATGATTTTTTGAGAAAAAATATCTGATGGCTTTGATATAGTCTCTATTTGTTTTCCTGCGAAAGTATAAATTAGAGATATAGGTATTATGCCAAGTGCTGTTGTCCAGGCAAATGTAAATAGTCGTATTTTTGTGAGTCCTGCCAATATATTTATTAAAAAGAAAGGTATTACTGGTATGAGCCTGATTATAAAGAGATAATAGGCTCCGTTATCTTTTAAGTTTTGATTAAATTTTATCAATTTATCTTTATAGGTTTCTTGTACCCAATGTCCAAAGAGATATCTAGAACCTAAAAACCCAATTACAGCACCCGCTGTAGCACCTATGTTTATATACAAGGTTCCTAAGAAGATACCAAATATAAAGCCTCCTGCAAGAGTTAGAATTGCAGCGCTTGGGAGCATAAATATATTTATAAGAATATAAGTTAAGATATAAAGAAGAACAGAGATAAGGTAATTATTATTAACCAGATCTTTGAATTCTTGTTTATATTTTACAAAGTTTTGAAAGCTTAAATACTCTGTAATTGGGGAAAATCGGAGTGCAATTATTCCAGAGATTAATAATAAAATAATTAGAATTTTTGTTTTTGATATTTTCATATTTCAAAACTTTTTTTACCATTAATAATTCTTTAATGGTTTGCAGCGCCTAAGATAATATATATTTTCATGTGAGTTTAAATTTGTATAGTCTGAATTTACATATAACATCTCTTTAGAGAGTATTTTATGACCAGTGACGTCTTCAAAGATTTTTGTCTCATTTACAGTTGCTTGATGAATCCCATAGCCGTTTCCTGGACAATAATTTAGACAGTCTAAAGAACCCTCTGGATAGTGATAACGAATACTATTCTGTCTAACATCTAACCTATTCCCCTCTATAATGTATGTAGTCTCTAGATAGTGTAAAGGCTGATCTATATCGTATAAAGGACCCTCCTCTAGATAGCATAATGGATTATCTACACTAGCCTTTACTGATGCAAAATTGCTCATTAGCAAAAAAACTATTAAGGTCATAACGACTGATTTATTCGAAATTACAAATGCTTGGCAAGGAATAAAACCTTGTGGCATCTCTTTTGCAAGATGTTCCCCTCGTTGGTTTTGGTTTTCCTGGGTTCGTTTGTAGATTTGATGTTGTAGCCGACGAGCCTTAAGGCTCTGCTTATTATTGTGAGTACAATGATGACCACGTCCTGCATACAAATTTGAAAAAACAAGTGTAACAAGAAAAAAATAAGATATTTTTGAAATGCTTTTCATAAAAAACTTTCTTCTTTTTTAATAATTTAGTTTACCTGGCTTCCAGATCGCTAGTTAAAAATTCTTTTAAAAAAGTATTACGTTCTACGCTTTTATTATTCTTGATTCCCATTGCAACAGCTCTAGGTTGCCCAATCAAAATACAAAGTTTTTTTGCTCGAGTTATAGCAGTGTAAATTAAATTTCTTTGTAACAGAATAAAGTGTTGCATGAAAATTGGTATTATAACAGCCTGGAACTCTGATCCTTGGCTTTTGTGTATAGAAATAGAATAAGAAAGTACAAGTTCATCCATTTCTGTAAAATCATATTCAAGGTCTCTGCTGCCAAAGTTAATGATAAGTTTTTGATCTTCCAAAAGCACGTCTTGAATTGTGCCTATATCGCCATTAAATACAAACTTGTCATAATTATTACGAATCTGCATCACTTTATCTCCAAGCTTATAAACTTGGCCAAATCGTGTAATTTGTTTTGGTGTCTGCGCAGGATTCAAAAGCATTTGTAACTCTTGATTAATTCTTTGTGTTCCTGCAATGCCCCTGTTCATAGGGGCAAGTACTATAGCATCGCTTGGAAGAATACCAAGGCTAGGTAATTTAGTTTTATATATTTTATGCAAAAGAGGGAAGATGCCCTCGGGTTCATTTTCTTTTATATAAATAAAATCTTTTTTTAAGTTTTTATTTTCTACAAATGTGGTTGGAAACTCACCATTATTAACTTTGTGTGCATTGACGATAATAAGGCTATCTTGAGCTTGTCTAAAAATCTCTATTAATTTTACAATGGCTATTTTTTCTGAACATATAAGGTCATTTAATATGTTTCCGGCTCCTACGGATGGTAGTTGGTCTACATCGCCTAATAAGACAAGGTGAGCTTTGCTGGGTAGTGCTTTTAATAAAGAGTGCATTAAAAAAACGTCGATCATAGAAGATTCGTCAACTATTAAAAAATCTAGATCAAGCGCATCTAATTCGTTTTTTTTAAACGTCATTATGTCTGGGCTAAATTCCAGAAGCCTGTGCAATGTTTCAGTATTCTGACCTGTACCTTCAAACATCCGCTTTGCAGCACGTCCTGTGGGCGCTGCGAGTCTAAATTTAATATGATTATCAGATAGAGTCTCTAGTAATTTTTTAATTAAAGTTGTTTTACCTGTTCCTGGACCACCAGTAATAATTGTAATTCTGTTTTGCAAACAGGTAAGAATACCTCTTTGTTGATCTTCGTTAAGGTCTATGCTGTTTGAATCTGGTTTTCTTATTTGATCATATACTTTGTCAAAGTCAAAGTTGTGGGTAACTTTTTTATCTAAGAATTTTAGTATTTTATTAGAAATACCTTTTTCTGAATAATAAAATTTAGGTAAAGATAAAAAATGTTTATCATCATGTGTAATTAATTTTATTTTATCTTGTTGGTAAAGTTCACCTAAAGCCTGTTTTAATAATTGTTGATTTTGGGTGTCTTCAGCTCCAAGTTCTAATATTTTTAATGTATTCTTTTTTGTATCTTCTACTTTTTCATATAGGTGCCCATTAGTCGTGGCTTGTGTGATACAAAACATTATTCCAGACTTTATTCGTTTAATGGAATTTTTTTCGATACCAAGTTTTAATGCTAGTGAGTCTGCGGTCTTAAATCCTACGCCCCAAATATCTTCAACTAGTCTATATGGATCTTCTTGTATTTTTTGTAAAGAGTTTGCGCCATAGGTTTTGTATATTTTTACTGCAAATGAGGTTGGTATATCTTTTTCTTTCAAAAATACCATCACCTGAGAAATCTCTTTTTGGTCTTGCCAGGCATTTATTATAGACTCAATTTTTCTTGGCCCAACACCATTTATACTAGAGAGCATTTGAGGTTGTTCGTCTATTATCTGTAAGGTTTTTTCCCCAAAAGCTTTTACAAGCTTTTCTGCAAACTTTGGACCTATGCCTTTTATTAGTCCTGAAGCTAGATATTTTTGAATGCCGTCTGCAGAAGCTGGAAGTGTAGCTTGGCATTCTGTCACTTCAAATTGCCGGCCAAACTTTGGATGAAAGACCCATTTGCCTTTAAATGTTGCTTGTTCGCCTTCATGAACTTGAGGTAGGCAACCTTGAACAGTAATAACGGTCTTGGCGTTTACTTTTACACGAAAAACGCCAAAACCATTTTCTTTACTTTTATAAACTTCTTTTTCTAAAGTACCGTGAATCTCTACAATTTCGTTCATTAAAATTATATAAATTTAAATATTGGATCAGTTAGGCTTATAATTTCAAGGCACAACTGAATTGTATTTTCTATATTATTTAGTTCTTTTTCAAAAAAACTGTCGACATCTTTTTTTGTGTCTAAAAATTGAATAATTAAAGGTTTATTATCTGTGATCTTTATGATTTCTATTATAGTCAGATCTTCTTGTATTATATCTTCAACATAACTTCTTACAAGACTTTGGGCTGCGTGTAAAGGTTTTAAGAATACGTTTACTGGAACGAGTAAAACTTCTTTACTTTTTTTAGTTATTTCTTTTAGTGTAGGAGCTTCTGTTTTGATTTCTTCTACGCCCTCAATACTTTTTGCCATTTTATTGATATGGCTGGCAACTACTTTATATAGTTTTGCTTCTAAATTTTTATTTTTATTATTTTTTACTTTTGCTAGTAAAGCATTAATGTTTTTGGATATGGAAACTGTATTTTTTGCTGATGCTACCCAGTCAGGTTTGGTGGATAAAAGTTTTGATAACTTTTCTCCTGCGATATCAGATTTTGTTGGTTGTATTTTAAGTGTATCAAGTTGCTTAGCAAGTTCGTTTATTGTTTCTGTTTGAGGTGCAATACTTAAGAGATTTACTGATGTTATAAGTGTTGTAGCTAAGCTAGCTAAAATAATTTTTTTCATATAAAAACTTCCTATTAAAAATTTATTTTTCATAAGCTATAAAACGATTGGTTAATCTAGCGCAAGTTGCATAAAAAAGCAAAGTTTTTAGAATGCTGCACCTAGTCTTAAAAAGAGTGTCCAGTCATGGCCCATTCTTTTGCTTGATATTGTGTAGTCACCACCTAAGCCTAGAAGTAGATCCCAGCCTCGTTGTTTTCGTGTATAGTTAGCCTCAGCAAAGATTTTATGTTGGGATGAGCTTGGTTGTTGTGCATCATCAACACGCAATGAGCTAGTGTCTACTGATGAACCGTCTTCTATGTTATAAACATTTTCAAATAATTCTTTTTGTTCCAAGTAATAATCGTAACCAATGCCCAGACCCCATCGTTTACTTACATTAAAGGTTGAGCTTAGTACAAAATTAAATATGCCTCCGGGCTGAATTACGACTTGGTAAGCTGGTGGAAACACAAATTCTTTCAAGAATTTTGTCATATATTCTGGATCTGCCAATAGTTCAAGAGGATCAACTTTTGTTATTGTTTGTTTTGAGGCTATAAGTCTATCTTCCTTTGCGCTAAATAAATTATCGAAAGATAATCGTCCCCACAGTTGTATTGCATTATGAAATAGATCCACTTTTGCTTCTGTATAGCAACCTAACCCAAAGTGCCCACCATTACCTAACCTTGGAGTTATAAGATTGTCTCTTATACTTTTTAGAACATCAGGAAGCGTGGTTTGGAAGTTGTCTAAGTTTATGTCATAAGCTTTTAATCTGGGAATGCTGGATATTTTACTTGTTGGAAAGATACCCTCAAAGCCTACATCTAATTTAAAGCTACTCATATTAAGACTATTTAGGCCTGCTTTTAGTCTTGTATCACCTAAGCCATACTTTATTAAATAGAGTTCTTTTTTATCAAAAGTTGAATCTGCACCTTTAAACATACTTGAAAGTTCTTCTTGATCACCTTTGCTTAGCCAGAAATTTCTTTCTGATACTTGTAGTGATGTGTTTAGTTGAAAGGTAAATGGTCCGGTTATAAAGCCTGCTTGAATAAGCCCTCCACCTTTTCGTTCTTGTATTGTTAGCTTTTTAAATAAAGGCATAATAGCTGAAGCTTCGGAAGCGGATGTGTCGTTTATTAAGTGCACAAGAAAAGTTTCTAGAGAGTTGATTGCTTCTTGATTATCTGTAAGTTTTAGGGCTTCATCTATAGAAAAGTTCATCTTATTTGTATAGTTAAAAAATAGATTTAAAACAGCTCCACCGTACTCTATGGCCAAAAGTTTGTTGGGTATAAGATACAAAGCATCTCGCCCTTTGGGAGATTTTGTATGGTTCCATAGGGGTGTTTTTATGTTTTCAACTACAGGTACCAGGAATGGTAAAAGATCGTCATTGTTGGCCCTTGTTTGTGTATTAGGAAGATTTATAGGTGTTATCTCGTTAATGTCTAAGCCAAAATCAAAATCGTCATCATCGAGATCATTAGCAATAATATAGCTGCTACCTGCTACCAAAGTCGTAAAAATAAATAGCGAAAATAATTTCTTAACAAAATTCATAAACACTTTCTTTATAATTTTCTTTATACTTTAATTTATTAAAATGGAGAGTATAATTTTTAAATACAATTGCCTTAGTTGTCAATTTAATACATTTTTAAACGGCTTTTATACTGTTTAAAACAGGTAAAATGACGGGATTGAATAATAGTAATTTTATGCTTAGGGGAATATATTATGCAAAAACAGAATTGCGTGCCAACTAAAACGTTAATATTGGAAGGCAATATAGGGGTTGGTAAATCAACCTTTCTAAAGATATTAAAAGAAAAGCTTAATGTAGATATTATATTTGAGCCTACTGATAAGTGGCAAAATCTAGATGAAGGTGGCAACCTTTTAGGCCTTTTTTATAAGGATGCAAAGCGTTGGGCTTATACTTTTCAGTGTTATGCGTTTATTACAAGAATACAGTCTTTAGTTGAGCATGAGGCCAAGAGTACCGGTGAATATCCTGTTCAGATACTAGAAAGATCTGTTTATTGTGATCGCTTCTGTTTTGCTAAAAACTGCTATGAATCTGGTAAAATGTCTGCCTTAGAGTGGCAAATTTATCAAGAGTGGTTTGGCTGGTTGGTTAAGAATTACACTAAAAAGCCTCATGGTTTCATTTACTTACAAGCTGACCCTGAAGTTTGTCATCAAAGAATTGTAAAAAGAAGCCGTAGCGAGGAAGAGTCTATTGCACTTTCTTATTTACAAGAGTTGAATAAGAAACACAATGATTGGCTTGTGGATAAAAAAGAGGTTATGAGTTACTTGGCTGATGTGCCTGTGCTAGTTTTAGACTGTAATACTGATTTTGAGGGTGATTTAACTATACAAAGGCAGCATTTAGATTCTGTACAAAGCTTTGTTGATAGATTAGACTTTGTTGTTCCAGGGGAAACGGGAGTGAAGAGTTTAAGGGGATTATAATTTCTTAATATAAATTAGTATAGATTTGACAAATTGCTTCAATGTTCTTAATACTTATTAAAAGTAAGTTTATACTTTTTTGAAAGGGATAAAATGGCCGGACCTGTAGAAGTGGTAAATTGGGTAAAGGTATCAGCTTGTGTCGCAGCGGGTATTTGTATGGGATTGGGCTCAATAGGTCCTTCGTTGGGACAAGGATTTGTTGGGGGTAAAGCTTGCGAAAGTATAGGCAAAAAACCTGAGAGCGCGGGCCTTATAACGCGTACGATGGTCGTGGCTTTGGCATTTGTTGAATCTTCAGCTATTTATGCATTACTTGTTGCGTTAGTTCTAATGTTTGTTGTGGGTAGATAAAAAATAAAAGAGTTTTGCCATGCAAATCAACATGACTTTATTTTTGCAGGTTTTAAACTTTTGGGTAACTTACTGGTTTTTAAACAAATTCATGTTTAAGCCGGTTTTGTTGGTTTTAGACCAGAAAAAACAAAAAGAAGACCTAATTAAAAAAAAGATTTCTCAAAAAGAAAAACTGCTCTTGCAGATGGAACGAAGCAGCAAAAAAGAGCTTGATGATTTTAAGACGAGTATGAGTGTTAAATATGAGGTTGAAATGCCCGTCTTAGAATGTGCTGTAAATGAAATATCAGATGAAAAAATCAATAAAAATGAGTCCGAAAAAATTATTCAAGCAGCAACAGAATTGCTTGTAGAAAGGGTTCCTCATGTCGATTGATTTTTTCTATGTACTTTTTGAGCTACTCATATTTTTTTTGTTTTCTATTGTTTTCTATAAAATAATAAAAGAAAATTTACTTCCCATTCTTTATCGACAAATAAGTAATATTAAAAAAAAACAAAAAGATTTTAAAGAAGAAACAGAACTACTTATTGCTAGTCACGATAGATTAGATAATCAAATTAAAAAACAAAAAGATATTTTCTTTTCTCTTGAGAAAAAAGTTTGTATTTGGCGCACAGATATAAATGAAAAAGAGAAGCAGCAACAAATCGAAAATCAATTATTGTTTAAAAGCATAGAAGATAAAAGAAAACTACAAGATAAAAATCTGAACCTCTTAAAGATGCAAAAAATTGTTATTCCTCAGGCAATTATTAAAGCAACAGATGAGATATCAAGTTTATATGGGGGAGATAAAAGTTTGAGTTTATTACGGGAACTTATAGAAAAAATTGAGCCTAAAAATGCAAGTAAGAGCTAATGTTGTCGCAAAAAAATATGCTATTGCTTTTCTAAATTTATATATTGATGACCTGACGGATCAGGAACTTTCTAAAATTTCTGAATTAGATACTTTTTTAAAACAGAATAAACAGTTCTATGTATATTTAGGTATTCCTGGAGTTTCTTATTTAATAAAACAGAAAGCAGTAAATAGAGTGGCTCAAGAGCTAGGTTTATGTAAACCTTTAAAAAAATTAATTTTTATTTTATTGGATCATGGAAGAATAGAGATTTTGGATAAAGTTTTAAAACAGATAGAGACTTGTTATAGAGTCTTTAAAAATATACGATTATTTTTAGTTACAACTTCTCATAAACTTATTGATATAGAAAAAGACAAAATCATAGAGTTCATAAGGCATGTTACAAAGTCTAAGGTTATTGCAAAATTTATGGTGGATGAAAAACTAATTTGTGGTTTCAGAATACACAGTAACAGATTTTTATGGGAAAGATCTATTCAGAAACAGCTTAGAGATGTAAGAAAATTTATATTTAAACAGGTGGGATTATGGTAGAAAAAGAAACAGATATTATTTCCTTACTTGAGCGTGCATTAAGTGCCCAACCTCAAGAAAAATTAGAAGAGGTTGGTACAGTTATAAAATTCGGAGACACTGTTTGTAAGGTTTATGGCCTAACAAATGCCGTTTATGGTGAGTTAATTGAATTTGAGCGTGGAGCTCAAGGGATTGTTTTAGATTTGGATGAGGACTATGTCTCGGTTGTTTTGCTTGAGACTACCATTGGGGTTGTAGAACAGGAAGTTGCAAAAAGAACTGGAGATGTTTTCAGGGTTCCTGTTGGTCCAAAGTTATTAGGCCGTGTTATTGATGCGCTTGGAAGACCTATTGATGCGTTAGGTCCTATTGAATTTGAAGAAAAATTTTCTATAGAGCGTATAGCTCCAGGTATCATTGCAAGGACTCCTATTAACCAGCCATTGCAGACGGGCATAACCGTTATTGACGCCTTATTCCCAATAGGGAAAGGCCAAAGAGAGTTGATTATAGGGAACAGAAGTACCGGAAAAACTTCTATGGTTCTTGACACCATCTGTAATCAAAAAGATAAAGATGTAATATGTATTTATGTATCAATTGGTCATAAGCAATCAAATGTTGCAAAGATTCTATATCACCTTGAAAAAAAAGGTGCCCTTGATTATACAATTATTGTAGATGCTGATGCAAAAGAGACATCGCTAAATCAATATCTTGCACCTTATACTGGATGTTCCATTGGTGAATTCTTTATGAATCAAGGTAAAGATGTCTTAATCATATATGATGATTTAACTAAGCATGCTATTGCTTATAGAGAATTGTCGTTACTCTTAAGACGTCCGCCTGGCCGCGAAGCATATCCCGGTGATATTTTCTATATTCACTCACGTTTATTGGAACGAGCTTGTAAGTTTAATGCACAGCTTGGCGGAGGATCTCTTACAGCATTACCTTTGGCGCAAACTCAGGGTGATGATATTTCTGCTTACATTCCAACAAACTTAATTTCTATAACAGATGGGCAAATTATTCTTGATACAAATTTGTTTAACCAAGGTATAAGGCCAGCTGTTAATATCGGTTTATCTGTATCTCGTGTTGGTGGTGCAGCTCAAACTAAAGCAATAAAAAAAGTCGCAGGCACTTTAAAATTAGAATTAGCTCAATATAATGAACTGTTGGCTTTTGCTCAATTTGGTTCAGAGCTTGATAGAGCTAGCCAGGAGGCATTAAATAGAGGCCGTAGAGCTATAGAAATTTTAAAGCAACCAGAGTATGAAACTTATTCTTTTGTTGATCAGGCTATATTTTTATTCTTGTTAAAAGAGAATTATTTGGATGATCTAGAAATTGATCACGTTAAAGACTTTTCTGTAAAATTTGCAAGCTATGTAAAAGGCACAATGCTTAGTGTTTATGAACATATTTTTAATACACAAGATTTAGATGAACAAACTATAACTAAGCTTAAAAAAGCAGTAGAAGAGTTTAAAGTTATATCGTGAAAAAAATCTTTTTTACATGTTCTTTTTTTTTGTTCATGATTTCTTGTGGACGAAAACAAAAGGATATATTTTATTTTCCTGAATCTAAACCAGTTGTCAAAGTTAACAAATTATCTTTGCCCTATGTTAAGCATGTTAACGTAGAAAAAAATAAAGATGGTAACAAAATTTCTTGGCAACCTGTTTTGTCTGAAAAAAAAGAAGAGCAACTTCTTGGTTATAATGTTTATAGATTGGTTCGAGCTTCCATTGTTCCAAAAAAGCCATTAAATAAAATTGTTACTACAGATAACGTCTTTTTAGATAAATCTATCTTTCAAAAAGATTATGAAGAACAAAAATATTGTAACTGTTATATGGTTACAGCTGTTTTTGATGTTCATGATAAAGTTCTTGAAGGCCCTTCTAGCCAAATCGTTTGCGAAAAATAAAATTGGGAATTTTTTTAACATAGAAACAAAAAAATTCCCTCCAACTTAGGACAAGTTGGAGGGTTGGGGGGGCGAACAATACTTTTTGTATTGTTCATTTAGGGACTCTTTAAATTTTTTGTATTATATTTCAAATGTTTTTTAATAATTGTTTGGTCTTGCAAGAGACTAACAATCTGTCTTTTTGATGTCAAGAAAAAACTTAGAAAAAGAAATTAATTCAAAAAAACAATTCAGTATATTATTTATGGTTATTGGAAAAACTTTAAGATTGGTATATTTTTTTGAGATGCAAGATTGCAAAATATTATTCAAATTTATTTTTATAGTAGCTTTTTTATTTGGTTTTATAGAGAAAAAATTATTTTCCATGGACTTGGGTAGGGAAGAACAAGTTTTTGAAGCCATTAGAAATGCTAGTATTATTAAAATTAAAAGCTTTAGTAGGTTCTTTGATTTTAATTTTCAGGATCCAGATAGCGGAGTTACCCCTTTTCATTTTGCAATGGAATTGATGCGTATTGATAGTATGTTTCCATATAATGAATTTGAAAGAAAGAGTAAAAAGAATAAAACTTTAAGGGCATGTTTTAAAAACGCTTGCAAACGAAAAGTTATTATTGAATATATGCTTTCTTTAACTGCATATCCTATTGATGTAAATTGTATTCGCAGTCACACTTGCCCTGTTGTTTTTGATGATGATCTTTCTAGGAATGAATATTTTGTTACAACTCCCTTAATCGAAGCAATACATATTAAGCCTGGTTGGGGCATTTTATCTTTATTAATTAAAAACTCTGTTGATTTAGATTTAAACTTTAATCCACAACCCCCTTATATAACTCCATTAAAGATAGCGGGTAACGAAGGCAATTTTGCTGCACATACAATTTTGACTTCTTATGGTGCTACTTATTAGTTTTTATTTATTATAAAAAACTTTTTTGTAATTTCAATTGCTACAAGTTTAATTGATGCTAGTCCAAAAATAATAACCCATTCAAAAAAGTTAAGTGATACTGTAGAAAATAAACTTTGTAATGGTGGTAAATAAACAACAGCAAGTTGCATAATAAATCCACCAATAACTGCAGCATTCAACCAGTGATTAGAAAATGGATTCATTTGAAATAAAGATTTTCTAAAGCTACGGACAGCAAATACATAAAAAAGTGAATTAATAGATGCAGCGGTAAATATAATTGTGCGAGTATGTTCTAAATTAAAATTAAGTTTTAATAGAGCTATAAAAAGTCCAAAGAGTCCGATA
>Ga0075121_1000420_pt1 | contig 29109 bp, 29 predicted proteins | sample AntAceMetag02UKG_FD_69793 | JGI IMG/M metagenome (GOLD analysis project Ga0075121, IMG submission 69793) | Saline lake microbial communities from Ace Lake, Antarctica - Antarctic Ace Lake Metagenome 02UKG | ecosystem: Environmental > Aquatic > Non-marine Saline and Alkaline > Saline | place... | reverse complement strand
TTTTTTGATAAACCAATTTCTTCCAAAATCTTTGTATCCATAATAATTAGAAATATTTTAAAATTTATAAATCTTGCTATTACTCTCCTTCTCAGGAGAAAATAATTTTATTACTATTTAATAATTATCTTATTTTATGACAATAACAGAAGAATTATTAGAATACATTTTAAAGCATCAAGAACCTTATGAAGTAGAAATACCCTTAACTAAATCATCACTAGTTATTATGGTTTTTCCAAATGTTTTTCCACCAATATCTCCTTTTTCATATGATTCAGTACCTTTAGCACAATCAGTTGAACAATATTTTAATGAACATTATGATAAGATATTTACAAAGTCTGTTCTAGATGTAGGGAGCGGAACAGGAATACATTCGATTGTATCAGCAATAAAAGGTGCAAAAAAAGTTGTAGCAACAGACATATCACCATATGCAATAGATAATATAAATTATAATGTTCAAAGTAGAAATATGCAAAACGTTATTGAAACAAGAAAAGGTAATTTATTTGAGCCAATAAAAAAAGATGAAAAGTTTGATCTTGTAATTGCAAATTTACCTTTTGTAAATCATCCTGCAAAAGAACATTACGAACATTGGGTTTATGATGAAGATTATCAAAGTCATAAAACTTTTTTTAGAAAAGTATCAAGTTATCTCACAGAGAATGGCAATATACTAATCGCATTCTCAGACATAGGAGATATGGATTTCTTTGAAAATGAAATAAAGAAAAATTCATTAGAAATAATTAACCACAAAAAATATGAAAAAATAACTCACAATTGGACAATACACACTTTGGGAAGAAAAACCTAAAAAAATAAGTCCTCCCTTCTAACTTTTTAGTGTCTGTTGAGTAATATGTTGTATAACATCAGGATTTGGAGAAGTTTTTCTGGAACGAATTTGGGAAATTTCAGCAGGAAATTCCAGATAATCGCTGTTAAGTGACCCGAACGGAATGAAATGGAGTGAGAGCGCAGCGTGGCAAGCGACTGAAGGGAGCGCAGAGTTTTGAGTTTAGGGGTTCGCCTTTAGCCTGTTTATACTATTAACAGAAATCCAAGCAGACATTGCTCCAAATCCAGATTTATCAATTTCAAATGGCTCTATTTTCTGTGGATTTTTCAAAAAAATTAACATGCAATATTTCTTATCTTTAAACATTTCAAAAAATCTTGGAATTTTATCAATGCCTAACCCATCGGCTTGACCATATTGATATAGAATTTCTTTAACTTTATCTGGAGTTAAATCAGAAAATTGAATCACTTTATCAACCTCAGCTTTGATAGTAACTGGCTCACCAGAATCTTTGAAATAAACAATTTCTCCAGATCTTATTCTGTTCCAAGGAGCATATTTTATTTTATACCATCTTGATTCAATTTTTTTTTGACCAGACAAAATTTTTTGAGTCAAGCCCCAAGATTTTTTCATTATTGCAACATGTTCCATAATTTAGTTAATTTTTTTTAACTTTATAAAAACATCGAAAAGGCGAACCCCGTTAAGAACTCAAAATTTCACTTAACATCGGGCTTAAGGGAAGTTTTTTGGTGAGGCAACCCACACCAAAAAATTTGGGAGAGAGACGACTGAGCTTGGCGAAGGAGGAATGAACCCTTTAAGCCCTGTTAGTTTCGTTTCCAGTTACGAGCGAAGCGGAGTTCTGAAAACCTGCGTCCGCAGAGTTGGAAAAAAGCAAATTACATCAAGAACGAAGTTCCTTCAAATAAAAGAATAAAAGGCAAATAAAAAAATTAGAGCAGCGAAGGTGCTCTAATTAGTGACATGATTGTAGACATAGCAGTGAACAGAATTACTACTATTAACACAATGATTATCAACCAGATTGCAACCAATTTTCCACTACTTAAATCAGTATAGTGTTTTAGGCAAGATCCAAGAAGAATTAATACCCACAGACCTAGGATAAAATTAACTATTCCTAAAATTGGTAAGAATGCTGATAAACCTGCGACTACTGTTCCAACAATCCAAAATGCAGACATATATGCAAATGCCTTGAAAGTTTGGAAATATGGATTTGGTCCACCAAATAATTTAACTAATAGATGGAATATTCCTGAAAACCCAAATACAAAAATTAAATTTGATAATATAGTAGTACCAAATGAAAGAGTGGAAGTAGTTATTGTCGTTCCCACAATCATTTGAAATATGAACGAAATTGCTCCTGCGATTATTGCAGAAATAATCATAAATATGAAAGGTTCTTTAATACCTTCTTCTGATTTATATTCTTCTAATACTTTTAATGGTTTGAATAATATTCCTGTTAATTTTGTAAAATAGTCCATAATTATCACCTAAATTTATAAATGAAAGGAGACATATATAAATTTTTTTATTTGCCTTTCCTCTATTTGCTTTTTTCCAATTGAAACTAACATATATTAGGTCTAGTTTACTAGGCTTAATTATAGTTAATATGGCTTAATTCGGAAGAATTCCGAATTGCAGAGGCTTAATCTTATGAAGATTAAGTAAATAATTTCCTATATGGATTATATTATTGATTATGAGAAAAAGCAGGAGTTTTTGCAGAAACTGGCTGATGAGTGCAAATTAAGAGGTTTTAGCAAGCAAACTTTGAAGGTTTATTCTTATTGGACTGCAAAGTATCTTGATTTTATTATTAAAAATAGGTTTAATCTAGGAAACCATAGTGTTAGGTATTATTTTTTATCTTTAAGTTTAAGTGTAAATTCTTCAAGGTTGTGTTATGCTGCAATCAGATTCTTTTTTGCAAATATCCTAAATAATCCTTTTACTCTTAATGAGATTCCAATAAAAAAGAAAGAAAAATCTTTGCCTAAAGTCCTATCTAAACAACAAATTAGATTATTGTTAAATGAAACTAAAAATCTAAAACACAAATTAATTATTAAAATGCTTTATTCTACAGGTTTGAGATTACAAGAATTAATTAGTCTTAAGAAAACAGATATTGATTTTGATAATAATACTTTATTAGTTAGCAAAGGTAAAGGTAAGAAAGATAGGATAACAATTATTTCTGAGAATATTAAATTAGATTTACTAAAATATTATAGTGCATATGAATTCAAAACAGATTATGTTTTTGAAGGTAGAAATGGGAAATATTCTAAGAAATCTGTTCAGTTAATTTTAAGAAAAGCAAGTAAAAAGCTTAAATTTAAAATTCATCCACATATGTTGAGACATAGTTTTGCAACTCATTTATTAGAACAAGGAACAGACATAAGAATTATACAAAAGTTACTAGGTCATTCTGATCTTAATACAACAGAAATTTATACAAAGGTTGCAAATAAAGATTTGAAGAAAATAACTAATCCCCTTGACAATTTATAAACTACACTGGACAATTTGATAAAAACTATATAAATAAAAGAGCTTTACTATCTATTGTTAGCTTTGAAGTGAAGTTAAACTCCGCTGAATCGAAAGGTTTGGTTGAAACAAGATGCGAAAGCAAGGAGGAATTAAAAAATGCAAGAAGTATTAGGTCCGAAAGGAGCACATGTACCGTCAGTAGATGACGTAATGGGTCAAAAACACCCAGAAAAAAAGTTTAAAGCAGGAGCAATAACCGCAACTGTTTGGAAAAATAAAGGAACTAGTTCTACTGGTGAGCCAACCGATTATTTTACAGTTTCTTTTGAAAGAACTTACAAAGATAAAACAACTGGCGAATGGAAAAAAACAAATAGTCTTAGACAGATGGATCTTCCAAGAGCAGTTCTAGTGTTAAGTAAAGCATATGAGTTCTTAACTCTTAAAGAAGATGATCACGAAGGATTATTTTAATCTGAAAGTTTTGTTTTGTTTTAGGTAAATAAATTTTATTTTTTTTATTCCGGTTTTTTCGGTGCCAATAATCTTTGATTGTTGAGTATTTTAATTAGTGTTAGCAATATATTCAAATATAAAAATATGAGGTAAAATAAAATGACAGAAGCAAAATCAATGCAAGTGCAAGACCTTCCAGGTGTAGGTGCTGCAACTGCAGAAAAACTTTCTATGGGCGGATTTAATACACTAATGGCGGTGGCAGTTGCAACTCCAGGAGAATTAGTGAGTGCAACAGGAGTAACTGAAACAACTGCACGAAAGATGATTCAGGGCGCAAGATCTAATATGGATATGGGATTTAAAACTGGAACAGATATCTTAAAAAGAAGAGAACAAATCTTTAGAATTAAATCAGGGTCAGAAAATGTTGATAATCTTCTTGATGGAGGATTTGAAAGTGGTTGTATAACAGAGTGCTTTGGACAATATGGTTCAAGTAAAACTCAAATCGCACATGCACTTGCAATAAATGTTATCACGCAATACCCTGAGGCAATCGTCGTATTTATTGATACAGAAAATACTTTTAGGCCAGAAAGAATAATACAAATGGCGAAAGGTGCTGATCTTGATCCAGATATGGTTCTTTCACAAATAAGAGTTGCTCGTGCATTTAACTCAGATCATCAAATGCTTTTAGCAGAAAAAGTTGGGGATTTAATTAATGATGGTGAAAATGTTAAATTAGTTATTGTTGATTCTCTAACTGCACACTTTAGAGCAGAGTTTGTTGGAAGAGGAACTCTTGCAACTAGACAACAAAAACTTAACAAGCACATGCACGTGCTTGCAAAAGTTGCTTCTATCAATAATATATGTGTATATGTAACTAATCAAGTTATGTCAAAACCTGATCAGTTTTTTGGTGATCCAACAGAAGCAATTGGTGGACATATTGTTGCACATAACTCTGCATTTAGACTTTATCTTAGAAAAGGAAAGGCTGGAAGTCGAGTTGCAAAACTTGTTGACTCTCCAAATTTACCTGATGGTGAAGCAGCATATAAGGTAACAGAAGAAGGGTTAATAGATGTGTGATGTTTTTTGCGTGTGAGTTTTTCTTTTTTAATTTTTAGAAACTTTTATGTTTATACCGAAAGTTTTATATATAACTATAATTTACACTTTGTTAATAATAATTAATTCTGGCTTTTGGGAGAAATCAAAATGAATAAATCCTTAAAAGTTGTAGTTATGTTTTTGATTAATAAACATTATATTGGTGGAAAACATTTTCCTGAACATAAATTAATTGTTTTAAAAACAAAGTATTTAAGATCTGACGAATTAAAACAGTTTAAGAAAGAATATAAATGTTTCAGAAGGGATTTTTTGCTTTGTTTGAAAAAAAGAATTGGAAAAAGTGATTCAATTCATATAAGTTTAAATCCAAGAAGATTAAAAGAGATTTTTAAATTGATTGAAAATGAATAAAATAGGTGCATTTTGTTTAACATATGGAATTACAATAAGAAATAGAATTCTTGAGTATTTACTTGAAAATCAAGGTTTAGATTTTGCAGTTGGTGATATTTCCAGAGAATTAGAAATTTCAAGACCAAAAACATATGAAATAATTAATGATTTTCTTAATAAAAGTTTTATTTTTAAATCAAGGATTATTGGAAAGACACAACTTTATATTTTAAATAAGCAGAGTGCAAGAGTAAAGTTATTTCTAAAAGATTTTAAAGAGTGTCTAAAAATAGTTGTTGTTGAACACTCTATTAAACCAAAACAAAGAAAGACTCTTAAGATTGTACAACAAGTTTGATTTTCTTTTAATTTGGAATACATAAATCTGAAATCCAAGAACATGATGGAAGATTTTCACAATCTCTTGAAACTTGATAACAATCTTGTTGATTTAATAGTCCACAACCGGGAGGACAATCTTGACAAGAATTATCACTATAATAACATAAGTGTAAACAATTATCTGTTGGATGAGTACATAAATATTCATTTTGATTAAAGAATAGATTATTACAAGAACTTATTGAATCACAAGAATGGCAAGCATTATTGGATTGAGATGAGAAATCAAAGAAGCAATCTAACTCGTTGCAGGAGTCATACAAGTTATAGCATACATCTGAATTATACGTTAAGAGTTCTTCACAAGTGTTTGGACATTGATGGCACATATTTTGATCTGTATCATGGTAACATTCTAATGGGCCCCAACGAATTCCTTGTTCAAAGTTACACAAGTTTGGATCATTATTGTATGGTCCATTTTCACAATTCCTTGGGGTATCATAACAACTTCCTTGACCCCAAGAACAATAAAAGTCGTCACTAATTTTATAATCACAAGTAGTTTCATAATTACAAATCGATTGAGTTGCATAATCCCCAAGATAATTTAAAAGATTATAAGTTTCGCAAGTATTTTCAAGATTACAATCAAATGTTCTACAATGATTTTCTTGTTCATTCCAATAACATGGAGCTGATGCTTCAATGTCAGTTATATCTATTGGATCAGATGCAAAACCACAAGGATCTGCTAGACAAATTTCCTCTGGACTATAAGTTAGGTATTCAAAAGTATATTCATCACAAGAGTTTATATTTTCGCAATTTAAATCCCCCAGTATCGTGTCTGTAATCATTGAAACACATACATTACCATCCCAATAACAATATTCAATGTTTCCATATCTAGCAAAATTACAACCATCACTAACACACCATTCTTGGTTAGTGCCATAAGCTATACACCCATTAGGATCATTACACTCAACTTCTTCATGAGATCCTCCAACGCATTGTGTTTCAGACCAATAACAATTACCATAGTTACAGAAATCTTGTTCATCTGGTGTTAAACTACACATTTCACTAGCACTTACAACTCCACTCATAGTTAGAAGATTATAGTCAAAACATGATGATTGAATATCACAATCAAATGTTTTGCAATTATTATTTTCATAATCCCAGTAACAGAAATCTTCTGCATTATAAGTTATATTTCGTATATTACAAGGATCTGCTAAGCAAACTTGTGCTGCAGTAATTCCTTCAAAACCAGAAACATAACTTGTACATGAATTTACTCCTGAGCAGTCCATGTTTATATTTAGATAATTATGTATTGCTTCTGGGTGAAGACAGCAATAATTTAATTGTTCATCTTGACAGAAATTTTGAATGTCTGTAACATAATCATCTGCATCTAGGAAAACTAAATAATCTTCATCACAAGAACAACTCATTCCATCTCTAAAACCACTTACTTCTTGTTTGCAAAATTCAATATCACTATTCCAATTCATGTTGCAGAAAACACATTTATTTCTCTTTTCAAAAACATTAAATTCAAGAGAGCAAACCATGTTGTTTGCAAGGATTTGTCCATTGTATTGGCAGTCAGAAGCTTCTTTAATTGTTAGTTCATGAGTACTTCTAATTATTGCTGTTTCACTTGTTGCAGTTTCATATGCAGCAACTTGTAGTTCATATATTTCTCCAATTTCAGATTCATTAAACATATACTCAAAAGTGTTTGCTGGGTCAGAACAAAGTTTTATGTTAGTTGTAAATAAAAGTTGTTTTGCTTGATTTTCATATTGTTTAAGCATATGGAAGACACAATAGGCATTTGAATTTGAATAAAATGGTTTGAATTTATAATCTATTAAAGGTTTGAGATTTGCTTTTTTGTTTTGACCAAGTTTTGTGTATTTAGTAGGATAGGTTTCTTCATAAAAATGATCTTTAGATGCATAGTAAATACCTATTCCTCTTTCACCTTGATCACAACACAAGTCAAACTCACATGCTTCAAGAGCAAACTTACTCTCAGGCATAAAGAATTGGTCTTCTGATCTACATGCACAACTAAAATCAACACCTATGCCTTCACAGATACTTAAGGATTCCTCAACATGTTTTGCACAATAGTCACATCTGTTTACACATTGTTTGTGTTCATCACATATCATTGAAGGCGTTTTGTTATAAGTTGTCACACAACTATCTCTTTCATTTAAACCTTCACAAGACTTGCTTGTAACAAATGCTAGTGGGTCATATTCTTGAGTTCTAATTATATCAAACTTTTTAGTGATGCTTTGGAAATAACTAAAACTGATTTGTAGATTAAGTGGTGCTAAAAAGTTTGTTGCTTCGCCAAATGTTGCATCAGCAGTGCATCTTGTTGTGCCTTTATTATCAATAAGTTTTATTATTTCTGGTTCACAAGTTAGATTACTATTTGAAATAACTCCTGTAATTTTTACTTTATTTAGATTGTTATTGTTTAAGATTAGGTTTCCACAGAGTTTTTCATTGCTTTCATTATAAAGAGGAATTCCTTTACCATGGTTTTTAATTTCAATTATAAACATAGGTTTTATTGTTCCGGTTGTTGAAGTCATCATTGGAGTTATTTTTGTGACCCCAAGTGGAGAACCTTGTCCTCCTCCAAGAGATAGTTCTTCAGATTTGCATACTTTTGGTCTTTCATCTTGTTCATATGGATCAACATCAATACAGACGTTTTCACTAAAAGTTGTTTGATAAGGATAACATAAACTAAATTGTAATTCTGTTTCAGGTTTTTGTATTGCACCTGGAAGTAATTGCATTGAAATATTTGGAAGATTAAAAATAATAAATTCTCCATTGGGAAACAAAGTTGATTTTCCTTCTAGGGTAAATGTTTTATTGTTATTCCACTGTTTTTTATCGTATTGCATATAAAATTCATCTGTTGTTATTGAAGCAACTCCAGGATTGCTTTGATTTATGGTATAAGTACCCTCATTAACTATCATTACTCTTGTATAAAAACTTGAGTTTTCATATAAATTATCTGGGATTGATTTACTAAATGATGCTTCTAAACCTTTATATCCTTTGTATACTGTTCTTTTAGAAGAGCTTTGATTTATACACGAGGATAATAAAACTACTGCTATTAATATCAATGCTAATATCTTAATATTATTTGATTTTGATGCCATTTTTACTAAATTCTTGATTCAATAACATTTACCAATTGTTTTTTTGATTCACTTCTATAATCATATATAGCACTAACAACAATTGTTTTTTCTAGTTTTTGATTTAATTGCTTTTCTTCTTGATATAAGTCCTTATCAATATTAATAGAACAGGTAAAACTTTCAAGTGCACCTGGTCTTTTATCATTGTTAGCAAAAACATAGTAATGAAAATAATCACTTCCTTCTGTAGTATCAGGATGAGTTTGCATTTCTTCTGGTTTATATTTTGTTGGTGTGCAATCTGTTAGATTAATCATTTTAGGCATTTGAACAACAATTCTGTTTACAGAATTTATTTCTCCTGTTCTCCAATATCTATTAAGATAGATTCCAAACTTTGGAAGTGCACTCCTACCTTCTCCTAAATCAACTATTATTGGTTGATTTGCAGCAATCATCATTATTTGAACAGGACCATCAGTAAAAACAGGTGTATATTCTTTTTCTATGTCTAAAACTTTATTAATATCTCTACCATCTCTAATAAAATTCAGTGCAAGGTCTTTATTAACAAAAGCATATTCAAGATATGCCCAAGTTTCAAATTTAAAATTGCTTTCAAAATAAGTATTATATCTTCCTTTTGCCATAGCAGGTAGATGACAATCTAGGATTCTTGAATCCTGCCCAAGAACAAAAAATTCATGTTCAGTTTGAATTCCTTGAACTTTAACTCTTGAATTAGTTGTGCTTTCAATAAAACATTTTGTTGTAATTTGGATTTCATCAAATATTGTATTTACTTCCATTGTTCCAATTATATCAAATGGTTCTCCTTCAATAATATTCTTAAACATTAATCTTAAATCATCAATAAAAACACCGAGTCTTCTTTTGCTATCTTTATCAATTTGAGACTTGGCTCCTTCAGGATGAAGTTTGGCATTAAGTGTTTGATTAATAGATTGTCTAGTATTCTGAAATTGTCCAACCAACATAACACTAAATTCTTTTAAAGCATCTACTGGAGTAACAGTGAGGCTTGTGCTAACTGAAACTCCTTCTGCACCCCTGACAATTGCTGGCCCAAGATAAACCAACCCTATAACAAGTAGTATTATAAACCAAATTACTCTTACAACTGCAACAAATTTAAAATCAGGTGGATTAATAAATAAGAAGTAGATTATCCATGGTGCACCCATTATTCCAAGCATAAAGAATATGAGTCCTATTAGTGTTCCAAAAATATCAGCAAGATATGTTAGGATTAAATAAGGTATTGCTATTTGTAAAATAGATAATAAAAAAGAAATTCCAAATTGTTTTAAGCTTACTTTTAAGTATCTTGCCCCTGTTCCAGCAAGTTCTATGATAAAATAAACAATACACAAAATAATATACATTAAAATTATACGTGGCAGATTAGAAGTAGTTCTTTGAAACCCAAAAAATGCAAGATCAATAACAAAAACCAATATTGCCAAGCCGAAACTTATTATATTATATTTATTTCTTACACCACCCATTATCATTTTAAATTCTCAATACCTCTTTATAAAAAATTAGAGTTAATTAGTTTTCTTCTTCTGTAAGTTCAACTTTAAGTTCTGTTATGGATAAATCATCTGTATCTGGGACTAATTCTACTGAGTTAGAACCTGGGAATACATAGGTATCTATATTAAAATCATATAATGATTCTCTTGTTGAAACATGCTTTCTATAACCATTGACCCATACAGTTAGTTCTTTGTAGTCATTATTATTAAATCTTAGTGTAACATCCACATCGTATTTTCCTTTTAGTTCTGCTTCACCAAAATAGTCATTTCCAATATCTTCATCATATTCACAGATTTCATCTTTAACCATGCTTTCTAGTTGAATAGAATTATATAATTCATAATTATCTTCACAAGTTTTATCGGTGTTACAATTCCAACCTGTATCTTCAACAATATCTTCGTTTTTAATTAGTATGCTCCTGTCATCTTCATCACAGAAGTATTTGTATTCATCATCATCCAATTCTTCACAAAGTGCATTTCTAACTGTACTATCTGATTTTGGATTGTTGTATCTTCTGAAGTTTCCATTACAATCTTCGTCATCATCACAATCTACATCAGTATCAATACTTTCTCCTTCATGTTCAAGATAAATACTTACTTCGTCTATTCCACAGAAGTATTTGTATTTGTTTTCATCATCGTCATCATCTTCTTCGTCATAGAAATATTTTTCTTTGAGATCAAAATAGTAAATAGGAAATATTTGATCTTTTAATTTAGTTTTTACTCTAGGTTGATCAATTAGATAAGATCCTTTTTCTGTTTTAAAACCAATAGTGTTTTTCCCTGAGTTTATATCATATGTGTCTAAAATAATATAATTTTGAACACCGCAATCAGGTATTGCAGAATAAACTTTTCTAGTATTAAGATAGATATTTAATTTTCCTACTTCACTAAGTGTGCAATCAGGTATGAAGAAGAATGTTGCTTGATCAATGTTTGTATATTCAATATCTGTAAGTGCGAAATCAATGTTTGCTGTGCTTTTTGAAATATCTTCAACTTCACCAAGTATGTTAACATCTAAAAGTTGGTATTCATTAATTCTCCAAAATGCCCATGTTGGTCTATAAAGGTAGAATAATAATTTATTGTCTTCTTTTAGAGCTGAACTTGGAAGTTCTATTGCTGGGGGGCTTGTATATTTTACTTCTCCTGCAAATATTTCTTGTCCATTAAGATATATCATAAGAACTCCTGATGCTTTCTCAACATTAAAGCTAAGTTTTAAGTTATCAGAATGATCAGGATCAATTTCAAAGTTTATAGTTGGAAAGTTTTTTGTAAAAATAGAATTTCTAATGTATAATGAGCTTTTACTTGTTATTACTTCTGCATTTGTCTGTGTGCTAACAGTTAGAGCAGACATCTCGTGATTTTTCTCTGAGAAAGGCATTTTAACTAATCTGCCAATATTTTCTCTTAATAACGCTTCATTTTCAGGTGCACTGCTTCCAGTTCCTGTTCCACCATTATTCCCTTCTAAAGGCTCTCCTTCAAGCAGTTTCTGTCTTTCTGCAGGTGGAACCGATAGTAAGTAGAAAATAATTAATGCTGCGATAATTACCAACATTACAGCTGAACTTCCAGCTGACGGCTCATCGCCTTTTTTAGATTTCGAAATGATTTTTGAACGCATATTAGCACCTCAACGTATTAAATTGTATATTCATAAGTATATTGATTGATTTTTGCTTTGAATCTTTTTAAATATTCCTGTTTTTACCGAGAATTTCTTTATAAATTAACATATTTGTTTGAAATATGTATCTGCTTGATATAAATAGTCTAAAAGTAAGTCTGGAAATAGAACTGATTCCATTGTCTTAACTTGGTCTGAAGTTACCCAAACGAAATTTGAATGTTCTTTTGAAAGAATAACTTCATCAGATAGGGCTTTAATAAGAAAAACATGGCATTTACTTTCAAAGTTTTCTTTTTTTAAATCTAATAATGGAAGTTCTTTAATAATTTCAAAGTTTAGGCCTGTTTCTTCTTTCATCTCTCTTAGAATTGATTGTTTTGGTGTTTCGTTTTCTTCTATCTTGCCACCAGGAACTTCCCACTTACCTTTATTGTTATTACTAATGTCATCTTTGATTTTCTCTAGAAGTAAATATTTATTATCAAATTCTACAATTGCTTTAGTAATATATAATCTTATCATTTAACTCTAACTTTCCTTTCATCAGCCTTTGCTAGGTGAACAATTGTCTTTCCAAGTAAACCCTCTTTTGCACCGAGCTTTTGAATCGTGTGTTCAGCATTAACCATGCCCATTTTCATAGAAAAATCAATAGAATAATTTCTTATTATTCCTAAGATAAACCCTGATGCAAAAGCATCACCTGCACCTGTTGACTCCTTAACTTCAATATTGTTTGCTTTTAAGAAATAAGCTTTGTTATCATAATATGCATAAGCACCTTTTTTGCCTGCAGTAATAACAACAATACCATCAAAAACTATTTTTCTCTTTAATAATTTAAGATTTTCAAGAATATCTGCTTTGTTTGTTAGTAATTTTGCTTCTTCACTGTTTAAAATAAGGCAATGGGTGTTTTTTAGTATTGGCCTAAGATATGTTAAACCCTTTTTAGTCATGTATGAACTTGGATTAAAACAAATGTTTGCTTTTTTCTCTGAAATCTCTTTTGCAATACTAAACATTTTTTCAGTTACACTTGCAATATAGAACCATTTAGTTTTTAATCTTTTAACTTTATTTTTTTCAATAGGAACTTTATCATTGCAACCTTTGTAGACAAGTGCAGTTCTATCATTGTTTGCATCTAGTATTACAGAGTAACCAGTTTTTCCATGAACTTTTCCTAGAAATTTAATTTTATGCTGTTTTAATTCTTTTAAAATTAGTTCTCCATTATGGTCTTCACCAATATTACCAAGGAATGCAGTTTTCAAACCAGATTTTGCAAAAGTTACTGCAGTATTTGTTCCGCCACCCCCTGTATGATGGTCTAATTCTTGAATCAGAATTTTACTTCCAAGAGGAAAAGAAATATATTCTTGGTTATCTTTTTTTGTTCGAATTTTTAATGTTTTGACATCTGTATTAACAAAAACATCCATTGTTGCAGAACCTATTGTTATTATATCAAACATTTTACTTAATAACCTCTTCGAATAATAACCCTTGAATCTTTGCATCTTTTAAAGTTATTGCAAAATTCTTGCTAGTTTCCTTTAAATCATGCAATGGAAAGAAATACCAGGGTTCCTTGTCAAACTTAACTGCAACCCAAGGTTCAGCACCAAACTTATCACAAAAGTATTGTAGTTCAGTAATTTCTTTTTGTGCAAAATATTTTGTGGTGCTACTAGCAGTGAATTTTGCTTCAATAGCAATTTTCTTATTTGCACAACCTGCAACTATATCTGGACTAGGATATTGTGTGCTTCCCGAGCCTGCAGCTCTCATTGCAGCCCATCCTGCTTGCCAGAATAAATTAATTAATTCTCTTTCTGCTTTTGATCCTTTTGCTTTATTTTGTCGCATGCTTGCCATGATAATAGAATAAGGTTAAGAATTAATAAAGTTTGTTAAAATTTTGTTTTATGGTAATTTTTCTGGAAAATTATTTAAAGAATTAAGGTTTAATATTATTTATGGAGAAAAAGGTTTTTTTTAATGGAGAGCTTGGTAAAGTCTGTGGAGTTTTGCATACTGTTGAAAATAAAAATGAAGTGGTAATTTTAGTTCATGGTACTAGCTCAACAAAAGAGACAAGTGCTAAAATTAATGCTTATGAATTAAATAAAATAGGAATTAGTGCACTAAGAATTGATTTAGATAATCAGGGGGAATCAGATCTTGATTTTAGAACTGGTTGTAATATTTCTAATTATATTAAACAGGTTGAAGCAGCAATTAATTTTCTTAAAGAAAAAGGGTTTAAAGAAATTAGTTTAATTGGAACAAGTTTTGGCGGGAATGTCGTTTTAATAGTTGCTTTAAAATATCCTGAGATTAAAAGATTATTTTTAAGAGCATCAACATATGATTTTCAAAAAGAATTAGTAGAGAAAAATGGAGAAGATAAAGTACGGGAGTTTAGGGATAAAGGTTTAATTTGTTATGGTGATGGAAAATGCATTAGTTTTAATTGTTATAATGATGCTAAACAATATTCTATACTTGAACACGCAAAAAATATTAAACAACCAATCATGATTATTCACGGAAATAAAGACAAAGAAGTAGATTATAAGAATGCTCAAAAAATAGTTGATATTTTTCCAAATGCTAAATTACATATTATAAAAAATGCAGGCCATATTTTAGGGGTAAATGGTGATTTTAGTGAAGGTAAGAAGGTTATGATAGATTTCTTTTCTAGTTAGTATATAATATAATAATTATAGTTTATAATAAATAAAAAAAAAGAAAAATAAATTTATTAAGATTTAAATATATCCTCCCTTCTGAATCTCCCAAAGTTTCTTATAAATACCTTTTCTAAGTTTGATAAGGTCATTGTGAGTTCCAATTTGGATTATTTTTCCATTTTCAATAACAACAATAATATCTGCAGTCATGATTGTTGAAAGTCTGTGGGCTATGATAATACTTGTTCTACCTTGCATTAGCTTTCCAAGATCTTTCTGAATCTCGTATTCTGTTTCAGAATCCAAAGATGATGTTGCCTCATCTAGCACAAGGATTTTCTTATCTGCAAGAATTGCTCTCGCTATTGAAACTCTCTGTTTTTCTCCACCTGAAAGTTTAACTCCTCTTTCTCCAACAACAGTATTTTCTTTCTGTGGAAACAAGTTTATTATTTTGTCAAGTTGCGCAAACTTAATAGCTTTCATAACTTGTTTTCTTGTTGCGCTAGGATTTGAAAACTTAATATTATTGTAAATAGTGTCGTCGAATAATACACACTCTTGCGGAACAATACTTAATTCAGATCTTAATGATTCTTGTTTAAAGTTTGTAATATTCTTTCCATCAATCAGAATTTCTCCTGTTTGTAAATCATACAATCTGTAAAGTAATTTAACTATTGTAGATTTTCCTGAACCAGAGCTTCCAACCAATGCAACTTTTTTATTTTTAGGAACTTTTAAACTAAAATTTCTTAAAATTTTTCTTGTGTCGTATCGGAAAGTAATATCTTTGAACTCTATTGAAGGATTCTTTATTACTAACTTTTTTGCATTAGGTAAATCCTTAACTTCATTCTCTATCTTTGAATATTGGAATAAGGATTGGAAATCTGCCATTGATCTGTAATAATTTCTTATTCCGTGAACAAAACTATACAATGGGTACATCAGGTTACCATAAATTGTGTATATGAAAACTAAACTTCCAATGGTCATACCTCCATCTAGGAAAGTCATAAGTGGAAAGTAAAGTAATAGCAATAATGCAAAATCAACAATAATACTTTGTCCTGAATCAAGCCATCTAAAATATCCCCATTGCTTCATCATACATTTCTTTGAGTTTTCTGCAAGCCTCGCATATCGTGCTTTTATGTTATTCTCTTTTCCAAAGTGTTTGATTGAATCAATATTTGTGTAAACATCACTAATGTTTGCTTTCTCAAAGTCTTCAACTTCATTCAGCTTAATACGAGACCATTGTTGATAATTATTGATGTAGTATCCGTATGCAACGAAAATTATAACTGCAACCATAACAACTGTTGCAGACAGTAAATCAAAATACAATAATGTTCCAATTGCAAGCACAATCTGTATTAACAATGGTGCAAAACTGAAAACAATAACATCAGTCATTCTTTCCATAGATCCGCCACCTCTAATTAATCTAGAGATCATTGACCCTGTTTTGTGGCTTGTGTGAAAATTATGCGACAAGTGAATTATGTGATTGAAAAATTTCTTTTTCAAATCAAGTATTAATTTACCATCTAATAAATTAATGAAATGAATAAACAGCCATTTAATTATTGATTTTAGGAATATTAATACTATGAATGCTATTGCTAAGAAAATTAATGTATGTACAAAATCTGCTCTAAGAAGTGTTCCAAATGCAAATTCTGTTCCTCCATCAATAAACAGTTTAAAGATATATTTGTCAACTACTTTGAAACTTTCTTTTAGAAATACTAAAAATAATAGCGTTATAAATATCCAAATGTGCTTCTTTAGCATATTCCAATAAAAAGTAAGATTATATTTGAAATCAATTTTCTTTTTATAATCTTCTTTGTCCCATTCCTGGTTTTTCTGTGTCAATAAGTTTTTTTTCTTATTGAGCTTCTTATTTTTTTTAGTTGACATTTTAATATACTACCCTCTATCTGCCAAAATATTCTACGTGAATCCTCGTCTATTTTTAAATTTTATTGCAATTTAAGGTTATTTGTTATAATTAAATTACAATGACCAAAAAATTTATCTTTTTTGTGTTTATTAGAATTTGAGTTAATTTTCTTTAATTTGTTATAATATTCAAATTATAATGACCAAAAAGTTTCTTTTTGTGTTTGTTGAGATTTAAAGGATTTATTGAGAAAAAAATGATTTTTTTAAAAAGTTGAGAAATCGTCGATGTAGAAATCACTAAATTTAGAAAGCTCATGATCTGTGTCAAAAGACTCCATTATTAGCTCATCTTTGTCAAAATATTCTTGTTCTATCTTTAATACCTCAATAGATTAATATATATGTTATAGGCAATAATATCTTTTTAAATCTTGTGAATTAGGTTGTGTGTCTAAGAGGATTTGTGTTTGCTGCTTTAAGGTAAACTGATTAAACATTTAGAATTTTTTCAAGCTTAATTTCGTTTTGTGTTATTTCTTTATCAAATTGTTTAATAAACCCTAAAATTAATTGATAAAATTCATGTGTTACATTGTAAAATGTTGCTAGTGTTTTACCTTCATTGTGCTTAACAATGTATTCCCAACCCTGTGTTTCTTTATGATCAAATTCAATTGCTTCTGGTAAGAGATTATTGTTCCAGTTAGAATAAATTTGTACTGTTTTATTTCCATTATATGCAGGGGGGATATTATGTATATCAAATACTTTTATTTTAAAACCATTCATATTCATTTTAAACCTCCACTTTCATAAAGTCTTTTGCAGCTTCAACATTCTTAAAAACATCTTTAGCATCTGCAACAAGTTCTTTTACATTTTTGTATCTTTGAGAGAAGTGTGTTAGAATAAGTTTTTTTACTTTTGCTTTTTCTGCAATCTTTGCAGCATCATGTGCGGTCATATGTTTATATTTTGTAGCTAACTCTTGTAAATCGTTTGCATAGACTGCTTCACTAATTAGTATGTCTGCATTTTTTGCAAGGTCAACTGCGTTTGTGCAGATAATTGTATCAAGAATAAAAGTTATTTTCTTACCTTTTTCTGTGTAAGAAATTTGTTTTGGCTTTATTTCTTTACCATTTACTTTGACAATTTTGTTTTGCTGAATTTTCTGCAACCATTTACCTTCTTTTAATTTTAATGACTTGACTTTTTTCATATCAATTCTAATTTTATCTTTAATTATGAAATTATATCCTAAACAAGGAACAGAATGTTTTAGTTTATTGCACTCAATTTTGTAATCATCATTTTCATAAAAAGTTTCAACACCCTTTGGATTTAATTCATGAACTTTTATTTTAATTCGCAAATCATGAATGCAAGTTTTTAGTAAATGCTTAATTTTTTCTTTACTTTCTTTTGGACCATAAATTTCTAGAGTAAAGGGTTTGTCAATTTCTCCCATTGTTTGTATTAAACCTATTAATCCAGAGACATGATCCCCATGCCAATGGCTAATTAAAACTTTTTGAACTTTTAACCTGTTTATTCCAGCTATGTTCATCTGTCTTTGAGTTCCTTCACCGCAATCAACAAGGATGCCTTCTCCTTTATGTTCAATGTGGATACTCTGCACATTTCTTTGCTTCGTAGGTACCATTGATCCAGTTCCTAGGAAAGTTAAGTTTACTGCCATTACTCTAGAAGAAAACAACTAAATTTATAAATATTTTTCATTTCTTACGTTTATGCCAAAAATAAAGGAAAAAAAGACCCTAAAGAAGAAAACAAAAGATAAGTCTTTTGGTCATCCAGGTAAGTTGGATAAAACAAAAGCCGAGCCTTTTGGTCATTCAACAGAGTTGAATAAGGCTACAAAGAAGACTACTGTCAAGAAGAAGACTAAATTAGTAGAACAAGAAGATGTAGCTATTAATGTTACTCTAGAGGAATCTATGCATCCTGATGTTGCTATTGATGATTCAAAATCTAAAAAAGAAGTTCTAGATGCTCTGTTTGCAGGTGAAAGAATTTTAATAGAAAAAAGTGATGCTTCTAATGATCTATACAATCAAAGCCGATTTGGTATCTGGCTAGAAGACGATAAACTTCAGTTATCATTACTAGAGGCTCTTTATTTACTTGAAAGGGGAAGAGTTAGAATTCTTGATGGAAGAAAAAAAGAGATTGCTCTTGAAAAATTCTTAAAAAAAGCAAAAAAACTAGAACCAACGTTTTGGATAAGATATATTGTCTTTAAGGATATGAGAAACAGAGGTTACATAGTTAAAACTGCACTTAAGTTTGGCGCTGATTTCAGAGTTTATGATCGTGGTGTAAAACCAGGAGATGATCACGCTCGGTGGGTTGTGTATCCAGCACACGAAGGCTCTACTCTAACTTGGTATGATTTTGCAGCAAAAAACAGAGTTGCTCACTCAACAAAGAAGAGACTTCTTATGGCAGTTGTTGATGATGAAAATGATGTAACTTACTACGAAATTAGATGGATGCGACCATAATTAATTACCTTTATAAATCTCTATTTTGTATATAAACTATATGGATTATAAAACAGAATATTCATGGTCTTCTCTATTTAAGGATTATTGGGCTTTGCTAAAAGGCAAAAGGTCTAGGTTTGTGTTACATACTTTACTGAGATCCTTAACTGCTTTAACACCTTTCTTGACTGCTTATATTATTGGAAGAATAATTGATTTTTTCATTAGTTATTCAATTGGTGATTCTCTGAAACAATTTTATATTTATGTTTTAGTTATTGCTTTTGTTGGTGCTTTTCAAATATGGTTAAGGTTTTTTGCTAAGAACCATTTACAAACAATTGGTGCAGAATTAAGAGCTGAAGTTAAAGTAGCTGCAATGAAAAAGATGATGAATCTTGACTTAAGTTGGCATGAAAAAGAAGAAACAGGCAGTAAAACAACAAAAATTCATAGTGGTGCAGGCAGTATTTATAATGCAATACGATTGTTCTCAAACCAAGGTATTAATATTCCTGTAAGCCTAATTGGGGCTTTGATAATATTTTTCTCACTTAATTGGGTTTACGCAGTATATTCTTTATTTTTCTTACTTATTTATTTTTTAGGTGAATACTTTTTTAACAAAAGGGTTTCTTATTGGATAACTGAATGGAATAAAATTGTTGAGAAAGTTAGTGGTAAGTTTCATGAATCTACTTCAAATTTGTTAACTGTTAAATCAATGGGATTAAAAGGGGTTTTTGAAAAAACAACTAGTGATTATGAAAAAAAAGCATTTAATGTTTGGCGTAAAACAAAAGATATTAATCATCTTAAAGCAAAGACAATTAAGATTTTTTCTGCAATAGTTTATGCAGGGTTTATACTTATTTTAGGTTATCATGTTGTTTCTGGTTTAATTACTGTTGGTTTAATTTATACTTTTCTTAGTTACTTTGGTAATTTAAGAAAGGCAACTGATGGGTATACTAATGATATTAATAAATTTCTTGAAGCAAAATCATCAATTGGGAGGTTCATGACTATTTTTGGTGTTGAGATTATTGACAGAGATAAAAATAAAAAATCTTTACCTAAGAATTGGGAAGAAATAGAATTTAAGAATGTTTACTTTAAATATAAAAAGAAATATGTATTAAAAGGTTTTAATCTGAAAATAAAATGTAATGAAAAAATAGGTATTGTTGGCAGATCTGGTTGTGGTAAATCTAGCCTTGTAAAATTATTTTTAGGACTTTATCCTATAGAAAAAGGTTTAATTCAATTTGATAAAATTAATCTTAATGATATTAAGCATAAATCTATAACTGATGAGATTTCTGTTGTATTACAAGACTCTGAAATGTTTAATTCGTCATTATTTGAAAACATAACAATAACTTCTTTTAGTAAAGATAAAACTTTATTTGAAAAAGCAATAAAAATCTCTCAATTAAAACAACTTATAAGAAAGCTTCCTAAGGGGATTAATAGCCTTCTTGGCGAAAAAGGTTACAAGGTTAGTGGTGGTGAAAGACAAAGAATAGGTATTGCAAGAGCAATCTATAAAAACAGCCCTATACTAATTTTAGATGAGGCAACTTCTTCTCTAGATAGTAAAACTGAAGCTAAAATACAAAATGCTCTTGAAAAGAATTTTAAGAGTAAAACCTTATTAATAATTGCCCATAGACTTTCTACTCTTAGACATGTTGATAGAGTAGTTTTCATGGAAGGAGGAAAGATAGTTGAGAAAGGAACATTTAAGCAATTAATAAAAAAGAAAGGTAAGTTCTATAAACTTTATAAATTGCAGAAAAGCAAGTGATATTCTACTTTTAATTAAAAAAAGAATATACATACAAAAACTTCGTTTTTATGTATTCAATAAAATTGAATAGTCACAAAAAAGCGCATATTAGCTTTTTTGAGCATAGTTTTTTAAATCCCAATAATATTCTATATACTGCGCTGTGACTTAGTGAACACCAGATGATCCTTCGGGAGATGATTATAAAGAGTAACTGAGGAGCGCACTTCTTAATTCTCTTTTTTTACAAAAACTATTTAAACGAAAAAACCAAAGAAGAGATATGAAATATAAATATTCAAATAAAAAGTATAATGTTATTGGTTATGGAAGTTTAATTAATAAAAAATCATTTAAGAAAACTTTAACTAAGAGAAGCTTTAAACTTATAATTATTAAGGGATATAAAAGAATTTTTGACTTAGCTATTTTTGGGAGTAAAAGAGAAAACGCATTGAATATAAAAAAGTCTCCTAAACACAATTTTAATGCAATCTTGTTTAAAGTAACTGAAAAAGAATTAGCTAACCTAAAAACCAGAGAAGTTGAATATAACATTGAAGAAGAATGGGCCTATAATTTTAAAACTAACAAAAAATTATGTAAAAGTTTTATTTTTATTGATCCATTTATAGCAATTGATAAGTCAAATAAAAATCCTTACAAATCTTATTTTATTCTTTGCAGAGAAGGTGCATACGAGTTAGGAAAAGATTTCGGAAAATATTGGGATGAAACTACCTATACATCAAGTGGAAAAAAGATTTCAAATTGGTTAAAAAAGAATAAATTATATGATACAAAACCATAAAATCATTTCAGTTTTTTGCCTAATTTCAAAATTTAATAAAAGGTGATGCTTGTATTGATTATGCTAATATTTCCCACACTCACTACGCAAACTTTTTATATTTCTGAAGTAATAAATACTATTAAGGGTGTTAAAATGGTTTTAACCGAAGATGATAAAAAACTCCTGCTTCATTTAGCAAGAGATGCAATGAATGCAGAACTTGATAGAAAGGATATTAATGATGAGTTAATACAAGGTGTAAAAAAGTTTAATCTTAAGAAAGGTGTTTTTGTAACTCTTACAAAGAATAATAAGTTAAGAGGTTGCATTGGACAAATAATTCCTATTCTGCCAACATGGCAAGCAATAATTGAAGCAGCAAAGAGTGCAGCATTTCATGATCCAAGATTTCCTTCTTTAGATCGTTCTGAACTTCCTTTTGTCAAGATTGAGATTTCTATGTTGTCAACTTTAGAAAAGTTAGAAGTTACTAAACCAGAAGAGTATCTTGATAAAATTGAAATAGGAAGACATGGTTTATTCTTAGAGTCTGGTTCAGGAAATGCAGGTTTACTTCTTCCTCAAGTATTTACTGAACATAAGGCAGACCCCTTGCACGCATTGCAAATGACTTGTCAGAAAGCAGGACTTCCTGTTAATGCTTGGAAAAATTCTGATGTAATTTTTAGAACTTTTGAAGCAGAAATTTTCCGTGAGAATTAATCTAAATCTTTTAGTGTAATTGGTATTCCGTTTTTCCAGAGTTCAAAAAATGTTTTTTTTAGTGCAATTATTAATCCTTTGTTTCTAGAGCAAATACTTGTTCTTTCTTCTTTGTTTTCATAATTATGTGCAGAAAATATTGCTTCATCTGAATCTTTAATCATTATTGAAAATCCTTTTATTTCTTTATTTACTTTGATTTCTGCGCCATATTTAAGACCTATTTCAATATTCTTTTTATTTTTGCTATTTACCTCTTGAATTATGATTCTTATTTTTCTTTTTCTTTCTAACACTTTTCTTAAACTTAATCTTGTTGGAAAAGTTCCTATAAAAGAAGGTGCAATTTGTATTATTTCTTTTTTGGTAGTTTCTCTGAATCTTATTACTTGGTTTAGATGTTCTTCTCTCCCATTAAATATTCTAACAGAAGGTTCACTTTCTTGAACATTGTAACTTTTAGGTTTTAGTTCTATAGAATTAATTTCTTCAATTTTTTCATCTAATGTAGCTTTTCTTTTTTGTAAATAAAATTCTAAAGACTTTTTTATGTCTTTTATTTGATACCTTTTCGGTTTGTCTGGAATTGTAATAACAAAGCCTTTTTTTTGAAGTTCTTTTAATACAGAGTAAATTCTGCCTTGAGGAATTTTTGTGTTCTTATAAACTGCTTTAGCATCTGCTAAATTTACTCTGCTTAAGTATAATATTGCTTCTTTCTCATAAAGAGTCAGTTTTAGTCGGTCTAAATATTGAATAAGCTCCATAAACTTTTAAAAGTTGTTTCATATATTTAAAAGTTTCTATTGTTTCCCATATAATATGGTGAAAATTAGCCAGTTGATTATAGGTAATCACGAAAAACGAGAAGATGGCTTGTTGGGCATAAGTTCAACTGTAACTTTAATCCAATCAGACAAGAACGTATTGGTTGACACTGGTTCCTTTAGGAACGAATCTGTCCTAACTGAAGCATTGAAGAAGCACGGCTTAGCCCCTAAAGACATAGATATAGTTATCCTAACCCATACGCATATTGATCATTGTATGAATTTGCACCTTTTTGCTAATGCCAAGGTCTATTGTAAGTTCTTAGATAAATATCCTGGGCTGGTCCATAATATTGAACAAGGGGCTTTACAAAGAGCTACAATTGAAGATGGTACAGTGGTTGCAGAAAATGTTTCTTTATTGTTAACTCCTGGCCATACCAATGATTCAATATCTGTTGTTGTTTCTAATAGTGATAAAAAAACAATTGTTTCTGGTGATGCTTTTTACTCAGAGAAAAATGTTGATAATGACCCACTTGATTTTGTTACATCTGATATGGGCCAATACAATGAAAGTAGAAAAAAGATTCTTGCTATTGCAGATTACATTATTCCGGGTCACGGAAAGATGTTTAAGGTGGTGTAATTATTAATATTAGGGAGATTAAAATGTTTGTTGATAAGAATTATTTTTCATCTAAAGAAGCGAAAAAATTAAATTTGTTATTTAGTGGAACTATTAGTCAAAGAAAGATGATTACTCCCCAAGTATTCTTAGATGATTTAGCAAATTTAATCAGTTCAAAATATTGTTATAATCATACTAATGCAAATATGAATCGTGCTGGGAATATATTAGCAACTTATCCACTTGGCTCTTTTTTAGAGGGGAAAAAGCTTCTAATTGTTAATGCAATAACAAAAATGTTTCCTTTTAATGGGGTGAATTCAACTGAGAGAGAACATGTTGATTCTTTTACAATAAATTATTTAGGAAAAATTGATAGAAAGGTTTTGCAAGATATTAAAAATAATATTCTTTTTTATTCCCCTAGCTCTTATTCTAATTTTTTAGTAGAAAGAACAGGAGAAGTAACTATACTTTATAATATTGATAGAGAGAAGATAGGAGGTTAATTGTTTTAATTGGATGTATCTTTAATTCATTATAATTTACTAAATTTAAATAAATTAAGTATATAACCCAAAACCTTTTTATATTGCAATTCTAAATATTCATATAAAGAGGTAAACATGGATTTAATCACGCAAATAATTATATTGGTTGTTTTAGTATTTTTATCTGCGATCTTTTCTGGAACAGAAACAGCATTGGTTTCTACTAATATAATTAAGGTAAAAGCTTTACTTAAACAAAAGAAAAAAGGTTCAAAAGCTCTCTATAGATTAAAACAAAATCCTCAAAAATTAATAGTTACAATTCTTATTTGTAATAATTTAGTTAATATTGGTGCAGCGGCATTCGCAACAATTGTTTTTACAGAAATCTTTGGATCTGCTGGAGTTGGGATTGCAACGGGAGTTATGACTTTTCTAATACTTGTCTTTGGAGAGATAACGCCTAAGAGTATTGCAATTCATAATTCAGAAAAAGTTTCTTTGGCTATTGCAAGACCTCTGGAAATATTATCTTTTATCTTGGCGCCACTAATTTGGTTTTTCTGGGCAATATCTAAATTTATTACTAATTTGTTTGGTGTTAAAGAAACAGATTCTCTTTCAGAAGAAGAGTTGAGAACAATAGTTTCTATAGGTAGACAGCAGGGGGTCTTGAAAAAAGAAGCTGCAGAAATGATGCATAAAGTTTTAACATTTAAATTAACTAAAGTTACAGAGATTATGACTTCTCAGATTCGAATGGAAGTGATTGATGGAGATAAAAAATTAAAAGATTTGCTTACTTTTGTAACAAAATCTCCTTATTCTAAGTTTCCGGTTTATTTGCATAGCCAAGAAAATATTATTGGTGCATTGAGTGTTGATGATATTTTGATTTATGTTAAGAATAAGAAATTAAATACTAAGGCAAGAACTCTTGCAAAAAAGATTATGTTTATTCCTGAAACAAAACCTATTGACGAATTGTTAATTGAGTTTGAAGGTATACCTATTCCCATGGCTGTTGTGGTTAATGAGTATTCAAAAGTAGAAGGGCTTGTTACACTAGAAGATGTTCTTGAAGAAATTGTTGGGGATATTTTTGACAAGTCTAAAAGGCATTCGGTTTTCATAAAGAAAATTAAAAAAGATTTGGTTAGAGTTGATGCAAAAATAACTGTCGAGGAAATAAATAAGTTATTACATTTAGGTTTACATGAAGGACATTTCAGCACTTTGGCGGGTTTTATTGAGAGTCATTTTAAGAGAATCCCAAAAAAAGGAGAAAGAATAAGACTAAAGAAAGTTTCTATAGTTATAGATAAAGCAACAAAGAAAGGAATTAAGAGTGTTGTAATAAAAAAGCATTAATTAATCCAAGGCCCCATTTCTTTTTTTAATGTTTCAATAATAGAATTATCACTAGGGTTTCGTCTATATCTCAATGCAAGATAATAACTTGCAAGGTCTCCGATAAGAATTGCAGTATAAAATTTAGTAAAATCATTACTCCCAGTAATATCCAGTTCAGTAACTTCACAATTCTTACTAATAAGCTTTTTAGTGATTTCTATTCTTTTTTGCATTCTTCGTGGTTCTTTGTCTGTTTTTAGAATAATAACATGGTATTCGCTTAGATCTTCCATATATTGACACAGCTCATTATGACATAATTCTGGAAACCAGTGCAGGTGTGCAGGAACTTTGCTATTCTCATTAAACTGAGTTTTCCATCTATATGCAACACCCTTAAGATTTTTTGTTGAATAAATTATAATATTTTTTTTGTAAAGCTTTTTTGCAAGTTCAATTCCTAAGTTTTCGAAATTCTTCTGACTTAAAACTTTAACAAGTGATTCAACTAATTTAGAATGATCTCCAATAAACTTAAGTTTTTCAAGAACTCTTATTGCTGTAAAATATAAATAGGGCAGTGCTTGTCTTGGATGAATCTTTCCAGGAATCTTAACTATTGGAACTCTATAATTGTTTGCAATCTCTGCAAGTTTTCCTCCTGAACAAATTGCCATAACTCTTAGTTTTCTTCTTTGGGCATCTTTAAACATGCTTAGTGTTTCCTCAGTATTTCCTGAATAACTAACACAAATCACCACTGCATTCTTAGAAATTAATTTGGGCAGAGTATAATCATTTCCAATAATAACTCTTAACTTAGGATTAACTAATGCAAAATAGTTTTTAATTACTATGCCTGCAATTACTGAACCGCCCATTCCTGCAATAACCACCTCATCAATTGGTTCAGAGAAGTTTGGGAATGTAATTGGTATTAATTCAGGAATCTTATATGCTTCTTGAATTTTATTGGTGATTTGCTTATAGAATTGTCTTACATCTTCTTTATCATAAGGATAAAAATCATCAGGAAACTCTTCTTCTTTATCTTCATGTGTTTTATCACTCATTTTGACACCTTTTTAACCCTTATTCTTGAATATGCTTTGGTTATTTATATAGTTTACTACTGATTAACTTTAAAAATGAACTAGTTCTCCTTTATGATAATGGTTAAAACAAAAGTTTACATTAAGACATATGGTTGCACTCTGAACCAATCAGACTCAGAAAGAATTAAAGGAATTTTGAATACAGATAAGAATATAAAAATTGTAGATTCTTTAGATGATTGTGATATTGAGATAATAAATAGTTGCACAGTCAAAAATACTGCAGAAGAGAAATTATATAGAGAAATAAGAAATGCAGAGTCTAAAGGAAAAAGAGTTGTGGTTGCAGGTTGCGTTGCTCAAGCTGAAAATTCTTTGGTTGCAAATAAGTTAAATAAGTATTCTATAATTGGTCCTAATAATATAAAAGATATTGGAAAAGTAATTAAACAAAAATCAAGATTTTTGAATATTGTTGGCAATAAAACAACAATACTACAAAAAGGAATCTTTTTGCAAAATAATCATTCTCCTGAAAAAATTAATATTAAAACTATTTCTAATAACAAATTTGTTGCAATTATCCCAATAAGTGAAGGTTGCATTGGCAAATGTTCTTACTGTAAGACAAAACAGGCAAGAGGAGAACTAAGTTCTTATTCTCCTAAAAATATTATTGCAGTGGCTGAGAAAGCAGTTAAAAATGGTGCAAAAGAATTATGGTTAACTGCACAAGACACTTCTTGTTATGGTTTTAATATTAAGTCTTTAGATGGCTTTACTCCTAAAACAAATCTTGCAAAACTTGTTAAGAAAATAATAAAAATTAAAGGTGACTTTAAAGTTCGTGTTGGTATGGGAAACCCAAATTCTTTTCTTAAAATAGTAAAGGAATACCTAGAAGTTTTTGATTATGATCAAAAACATAGTAAAAAACTTTACAAGTTTTTTCATATTCCTGTGCAAGCAGGTTCAGATACTGTGTTAAAAGATATGAATAGATATTACACAGTAAAAGATTTTAAGAAATTAATAAGAATAATTAAAAGAAAAATAAAAAATGTTTTTATTGCAACTGATATTATTGTTGGTTACCCTTTGGAAAATGAAAAAGACTTTCAAAAATCCCTAAAATTAATTAAATGGTTAAAACCAGAAATGCTAAACATTTCAAGAATGTGGTTAAGACAAGGAACTCCTGCACAAAGAAAGCATAAGCAACTACCAACAAAACTTGTAAAACAAAGATCGCAAGTAATGACTAAATTATTCTATAAAATTCTTGACAAAAATAAAATTAGATGGAAAAATTGGAAAGGGAAAATAATTATCACAGAAAAAGGAAAAAATAATTCTTTCATTGGTAAAAACGAATTCTACAAGCAAGTCATAATCAAATCAGATAAGCTCAAACTAGGAGATGTTGTAGAGTGTAGAATTGTTTCTTTAGGTAGATTTGAGATAGTTGCAGAATTAATTGACATTATTTAATTTTATTCTTAAAAATCTTTAATTTTCTTAAAAACTTAGAGATAAAATCATTAAGTTCTGATTGTTTTAAGTGTTTAAATCTTAAATCAACATTTTTGAATGCAGATTTATAGAGTTTTAGTATATCTTGCTTTTCAATTATTATAATTAAGTTATCAACCAAGTTTGTAACATTTTTATTATGAATAAAAGTTTTTATATTAATTTTAGGTAATAAATAAAAAAGATCATAAAGATCTTTGAATTCTTTTCTGTTAACAAAAGTTAGCATCTTTGATATAAATAATCTCTCTTTTGTATAGAGGTAAATTCCTTGTTTTTGATTTAGGTTTTTTGGTAATTCAACAAAATCAACATCTATTTTTGTTTGAAATTTCTTGTATGTTTCTAGTTCAAGTTTCATATGATACCTGTTTGTTGATGCTAAACCTTTTTTGCCTAATTTGAAACTTTTTATAAGTTCTTTTTGCTTTAATTTATTTAAAATACTAATAAAATAAGCTTCAATTTCTTTATATTTTTTAAAATTAGATTTAGCAGAGTCAAAATCTAAATCTTCTGATTCTCTATGATGATTTAAGTAATATATTGATAATGCTGTTCCACCTTTTAGAACAAGTTTATATTTATTATTTTTCCCTACTTCCTTAAGAAATTCTTCTAAAATAATTATTATTTTTGTCATAATTTATACTCCATATTTTGAATAATTTATTTTAAGATTTTCTAATGGCATATTATATTTTTTATAATTTTTTACAAATATTTTTTTATATCTTGAGACTAATTGTATCCACATTAATTTAGTATAAGTGTTTTTAGTTATT
>Ga0075121_1000418_pt1 | contig 29176 bp, 24 predicted proteins | sample AntAceMetag02UKG_FD_69793 | JGI IMG/M metagenome (GOLD analysis project Ga0075121, IMG submission 69793) | Saline lake microbial communities from Ace Lake, Antarctica - Antarctic Ace Lake Metagenome 02UKG | ecosystem: Environmental > Aquatic > Non-marine Saline and Alkaline > Saline | place... | reverse complement strand
CATCAGTATACTGCCTCACTCGGTGTTGTGCTATTTTAATTATTAATTGAAAAACCCGCTTCTAGCATCCGCTTTTAGCGACTATATAGGGAGAGTTATCCTTTATGAAAAGAACGTATCAGCCTAGTAGAGTAAAGAGAAATAGAAAATGCGGCTTTAGGGCACGTATGAAAACAAAGGGCGGCAGGGCAATACTTGCACGCAGAAGAAGAAAGGGCAGAACAAAACTGTCTTCAACAGATGAGAAAAAACCATACTAAAAAAGAACGGTTAAAAAAAAAGTCTGAAATAAGCCGTGTATTTAATGAAGGCAGATCCGTATCCTGTTCAGGGGCACGACTGCATTTCATACCGAACGGAGAAATTATTAACCGTGTCGTTTTTATACCTGCAAGAAAATTTGGTAATGCAGTTGAAAGAAATTATTTACGGAGACACGCGAAAGAAATTTACCGCCAGGAAAAAGAACGGTTTACGGTTGGCTACGATATTACAGTCGTTTTTTATCCGGGAATGAAGTATGATTTTTGGAAGCGAAAGGAACAGTTCATGTCTCTTTTTAAGAGAGCTGGAATGTTTAAGGTGTAACTCTTCTGTTAATTAATTATTATATTTCCATATGTATCCTGGGTAAAAACCTGATTCTCATGACCGTCCTCAGGAGTTTGCATGGATAAAAATACCTTAATAGCAATTGCTTTATCAGTACTTATCATAGTAGCCGGATTTGCAATCCAGGCTGTTTTCTTTGCGCCTGATCCTGTTCCGGAAGCCGTTGCTTCCAGTCAGCCGGCACCGACAGAAGCTCAGACCTCATATAACGCCTCTACAATTCCCGTAACGCCTTCAAATATAGGATCCAATATTACCGGTTCTCCTGGTTCTATTACTGCTGTAGGAAAAGATCCTTCTATAACAGAAACCAGATTTGAAACAGAAGTATTTGATATAATTTTTGATGTAGAGACTGCATCAATTGCCAGCATGAAATTGAAAAAACACCTTGATGAAGGGGTTCCTGTAGAACTTGTTTTTAAGGATTCTGAAGAAGATTCAGCTTTCAAGTTATATTTTGGATATGATACAAACACTAAAGCGGATTATGGATATAATATTTCCAGACCTGATGAGCACACCATCAGATTTTCCAGAGATTTTGGTATAATTGGGCAGGACGGTAAATTGCAGCCGGAAACATTCAACCTGACAAAAACTTATGTATTTTCAGAAAATGATTACCTTTTTGAGTTATATATTGAGATGAAAAATAGTGTTAATGAGGTTATTCCCTTAAATTATAATGGATTTGCGTATACGTTGGCTTTTGAACCACAAATTGGGCCGGAGTTTTATGAAGAACCCGATGGAAGATATAAATATAGAAAATTTTATACTCTGGAGGACGGCAAGAAAAAAGAGGCTAAAGTTAAGAATGAGGAATATATTGTAGACTCTCTTTTTTCATGGGCTGCACTGACGGGAAAGTATTTTACTGTTATTGGAATTCCTGATGCAACAGACTATACACTTCGTCTTAACGAAGGATCAACGGATATTATCCCTCTAACTTCATCCATGAAATTTTCCAGACCAGCTATGAATAGCTCAATGAATACAGATGTTTTTCGCTTTTATATTGGCCCTCAACAAACGCAGCACCTTGCTCTGTATAATGATGCAGAAGATAACGGTTTTGGTTTAAAAGAGTTACAGCTTGATAAGGCCATGGATTCAAGTTCCTGGTTTGGTTGGTTGGAGAATGTCCTGAAATGGCTGCTTGCAGTTTTTTACCGGATAGTTCCAAATTATGGTATTGCAATTATACTGCTTACTATTCTCATAAAAGTAATACTTTTTCCTATTACAAGAAAATCTTATAGGTCAACAGCTAAAATGCAGGCTCTTAATCCGCAAATATCGGAAATAAAAGAGAAATACAAAGACAATTCAGCGAAAATGAATCAGGAAATGTCAGCGTTATATAAGACAGAGAAGGTTAATCCAATGGGTGGATGCCTTCCTATGCTGCTGCAGTTTCCTATATTTATTGCCCTGTACGGGCTTCTCAATAAACACTTTGAGCTAAGAGGGGCTGTTTTTATTCCAGGATGGATAAGTGATCTCTCTTCTCCTGAAACAATATGGAACTTTGCTCCGGTTAATATTCCTTTTGTAGGGAGTGACCTCAGATTACTTCCGATATTGTATGTTGCAACCATGGTTTTCTCGATGAAAGTAAGCCAATCTGCAGCTTCAGGAACCGGAAGTAACGCAAATATGACAAAAATATTTACGTATGTTATGCCGATAATGTTTTTCTTCATTTTATATAATGCGCCATCTGGTTTAATCCTTTACTGGACGGTTATGAATATTTTTACTGTAATCCAGCAGAGGGTAACGAATTCGGTTCAGAAGCATCATAAAGAAGAAGAACAAGAGAAAGGTACTCCTAAGTTTAAAATTGTCAAGAAATCAAATAGTAATAAAACAGCAGGGAGAAATACCCAATCGAAAAAAAATAAAAAGAGATAATACGCGAGGTTTTTTATCACTAAAAGTGTGATAATGCCTCTCCTTAATAAATAGGTGGAATATAATGATACGAGAATTTGAAGGCAAGACTGAACAGGAAGCAATTGATAATGCTATTAAAGAATTAAACCTCGGCAGAGAAGATTTTGATGTTGAGGTAATTGAGAGCGAGAAAAAAGGTCTTTTTAGAAAAGGTTCGGTAACTATAAGAATACATGTAGAAGAGGAGGCAGAGGCTAAAGAAGAGCCGCGAGAAAAAACCCGGTTTTCTGTTGAAGCTTCTGATGAGTTTGAAGAAAAGGTTATTGTTTTTGTAAAAACAGTTCTTGTCAAAATGGGTTTTCCCGGAGCAGTTTCTATTGCTTTCAGGAGAGATTATAAACTGGGACTAAATATTGATTCAAAAGATTCCGGTATTATAATCGGGAAAAAAGGAAAAAACCTCGATGCACTCCAGCTTCTTACAAATGTATATTCAGGCCAGCTGGATAATTCTAAAAAAGTAGTTATTGACAGCGAGAACTATCGTTTGCGACATGAAGAATATTTGGTGAAACTTGCCTATAAAACAGCAGAACAAGTTAAAGACTCTAAACGATCCAGACTGCTTGAACCGATGAATCCCTTTGAGAGGAGACTGATACATACAGCGCTTAACGATATACTGGATATAGATACAAGAAGTGAAGGTGATGGACTGTATAAACAAGTCAGAGTATTTTATAAAGGATTAAATACCTGAGTTAAAATCAGGAGAAAAAAAGACCTTTGGAGGTCACAATGAAGAGACAAAAGAATAAATCATATTTGTTTACCTCAGAATCTGTAAGTGAGGGACATCCTGATAAATTATGTGATCAAATTTCAGATGCAGTACTGGATGCTTGTTTGAAAGATGATCCAACTTCACGAGTAGCATGTGAAACTTTTGCAACAACTGGAATGGTTCTGGTTGGCGGTGAAATAACAACAGACACGTATGTTTTCCTGCAAAAACTGGTAAGAAAAGTTGTTGAAGAAGTCGGCTATACTGATCCTGATTACGGATTAGATTATCAGTCAATGGCAATTCTAAATACTATACATACACAATCTCCTGATATTTCACAGGGAATAGCTATCCAGGAGGGCGCCAACAAAGGCCTTCAGGGTGCTGGGGATCAGGGGATGATGTTTGGATATGCATGCGACGAAACCCCTGAGCTAATGCCGGCACCTATTATGTTTAGTCATAAGCTATTGAAAAAAGCAGCTGATCTACGTAAAGCGAATGATATTACCTGGATGAGACCGGATGCGAAAAGTCAGGTAACTTTGCGCTATGAAAACGGTAAACCTGTACAGGTAGATACAGTAGTATTGTCACATCAGCACAATACTGATGTTTCACAGGAAGAGATTCATGAATCTCTTCTGGAGCTGGTTATTAAACCTATACTTGAACCAACAGGTTTATTTAATGATAAAACCAGGATACTCACAAATCCTACCGGTAGATTTGTAGTTGGCGGTCCCCATGGAGACTCAGGACTTACTGGAAGAAAAATTATTGTAGATACCTATGGAGGAATGGGAAGACATGGAGGAGGAGCTTTCAGTGGAAAAGATCCATCCAAAGTAGATCGTTCCGGATCCTATATGGCCAGATATATTGCAAAGAATATTGTTGCAGCTGGTCTTTGCAGTCGGTGTGAAGTTGAAATAGCCTATGCAATAGGTGTCCCTGAGCCAATATCAGTACTGGTAGAAACATTTGGTACAGGCGTTGTTCCCGACAGTTTGATTGAAGAAATAGTACAGAAAGAATTTGACCTTTCTCCTGCCGGTATAATTAAGAATCTTAATCTGCTGAATCCTATTTATCAAAAAACTGCCGCATATGGACACTTTGGAAGAGATGGATTTACCTGGGAAGAGTGTGACAAAACAGAAATACTGAAAAAATATTTATAAAAAGCTGCACTATTGCCAGAATTTTTTTTCTATGGATTCAGTTAATAAACGTATTTTTTCCGGTGAAAATTGAGCCCCATGCTGACCAATAATCTCTCCAGCAAGAAAAGAGGCCAGAAGGCCGCTGTTAAATGAGGATAGAGAACGGCATAAGCCCAGCAGAAAGCCAGCTGCGTAGACATCTCCGGCACCAGTTGTATCAACAGGATCTTTACCTTTTACCGGGACAGCATGCATGGTGCCGTTATCACAGACAAAAGAGCCGTGTTTCCCGTTTTTAACAATAGCTGTCTTACAAAGTTTACCCATACTTCTTGCACACTCATATGCATCATAATTATCAAATAAAATCCTTGCCTCTTCATTATTAGCAAAAACGATATCAGCATGCTTCTCAATTAAATCAAGAAAAGCTAAACGATTTCTACTTACCGCAAAAGGATCTGCTATATCAAAAGATATTTTTGTTTCGGAGTCTTCAGCAATTGAAATTCCCTTAAGTATGGATTGTTTTTGAGAATCTGTATCCCACATATACCCGGTAAAGTGAAAGAAATCAGCCGTATGTATCATATTCGGGTTAATATCATCCGGTCCAAAAAGTTTGTTTGCACCCAGAAATGTGTTCATGGTTCTCTCAGAATCCGGGGTTATAAGGATTATACTGGATCCTGTAGGAGCTTCACAGCACTGAAGTTCATCAAAAACAGATAATTCAACGAGTCTGTTTTTGTAAATATCACTAAATTCATCAGATCCAACCATGCCGGCAACGGCAGCAGAAACCCCAAAGGAAGCAAGTGTAATTATAGTATTTGGACAGGATCCACCACAACTGTAAGCTGTTTTTTTATCAGAAATAAAAGATAAGAGTTCCTTACGTCTCTCTCCGTCAATTAGATGCATAGTACCTTTGTGCAGACCCAGGAAAGAAAGATCTTCTTCGGTTATTTGGGTTATTATATCTATTAGCGGATTTCCTATGCCGTATACTTTTGGAACCATATTTGTATAATATCTGGAAAGTATCAACGATACAAGTTTAATCTTTTTTCCATAACAGAAAAAGCATAATTTGCTGCGGTTGAGCACTTCTTTTTTTTGGATTTATGTTCATTAAATGTTGATATATAAATAGGTTTTTCAATATACATTATTATTTTAGGAGGAAATCTTTTTCTTTTAATCTGAATTTCTACGATGGGAATGATAGGGATATTAAAAAAATGTGAGATTGAAAAAGCACCATGCTTAAACTCACGAAGAGTTTGAGTTCCGCTAAGCATCTCTCCTTCCGGAAAAAAATGAATTGAATTCGGCGAGTGCCTTCGTAACAACTTCCCAATTGGTCGAATTATTTTACCGGGGTTTTTTTCAGGAATTGGCAGGCTTCTCAACAGGCGGACGAATAGGGACAATCCCCGGATATTAAACGTTTCCTCCATACCGGTAAAAAAGACCTTGTTGGGCCAAACAGCTGCGGCTATAAACCCAGGGTCAAGATAATGGCAGTGATTTGAGATAAAAATCGCATTTCTGATACCTTTTAAGTTTGCTCTTCCCCTAACCTGAAAAGAGAAAAGTATTGGATACACAATGAGTTGAAGTAAAAATACAAAGCCGTAAACAATCCGGGAAAGAATAGTAAAAAACTTTGATTCCGGAATAATATTTATTTCACCACCCTGTTTTTCCATAAAAATCCTTTATCAGTTAGTGTAGAATATATTCCTCTTAAAAGCATATATATAACCAAAGGAAAAACCCATGGGTAGAGTAGTGCTGTGTATACGGGAAAATGGTTGAATATGAGAACAATTATCCATGCTGCACATAAGGAGACAACTCCGACGTATAGGAAAAAGGGAATAGATAGCGGTGAGAAAAACAGATAAAAAATAAAAAACCATGATGGAAGAACTACAAATAATAAGAAAGCGGGTATCAAAAGCATGAGAATAATCATTTTTTTATCAAAAAAATCAAAAATGCATTTTGTTATGCCTTGAATAGCATCGTGGAATGAGTCATACATTTTACAGGAAACTACGGTTCCTACTCGAAGAAAGACCTGACGGAATCCATTTTTAATAAGAAGCCTTCCCATGTGGATATCATCAGTAAGAACTTTAGGTATTGTTGCATATCCTCCAACAGCCCAATATGCTGCAGATCTGATACACAGATACTGACCTATCACAAGACCAAAAATTGGATGAGGTTTTTTTTTCTGAATCCATACTGGCGTGAAAAAAATCATATTCAGGAACATTAGTGATAATACCGGTCCAATAGATTTTATTGAAAAATTCTGTCGGGGATATCCTGATAAAAACTCGACATTATGGTACTCAAGATTTGTAACAGCAAAAGAGACACTTGTTTTTTTATGTTTTGTATCAGCATCGGTGAATAAGAGAATTTCCCCACCTGCCACTGTCGCGAGCTGATGCAATGCATGGTTTTTGCCATACCAGCCCTCAGGGAGGGGTTTCCCCCGCACAATGCTAATAGAACTATGTGCAGCTTTATAGTCAGACAGGATTTTCCAGGTATTATCGGAAGAGAGATCATCAAGAACAATTATTTCATAGTTACTATAGCTTTGATTTAATAAAGAGTCCAAACACCGGCCAATGGTTTGCTCTTCATTCCTGACAGGAATTAATACGGAAACTTTCGGTCCGTTTATCACAAATGGGCGTAATGAATTTCTGTGAATAAACAAAAGATTTCTTACAGCCATATAGAGTGCAAACAAACCAGCTGCAGCAGTTATGAAAAAGTATATATTTTCTAAAATCATTATTTACAGGCTATATAAACAAAGTTAGTTGGTCAAGGATGGAGTACTGAAATTTATTCTTTTCAGAAATTTAAAGAGCTGCTTAGTCTTTGACGAAAAGTTCTAGTGTTAAACTGAGCCAATTTCATAAATCAAAGATTGAAAAGAACAGAAAGAATCGCAACTGATATTAATAATATGTACATTGTATATTATACTACTACTATGCTCATGGATATTAAGAAGATGCAGAGTAAAATAATTTCAATTATAAAAAGGAAATAAAAGATGTGTTATAGTTGGGTAATCTTTTATTACAACATAAACTGTATTATTCCAAAAAAGAGAGAGAAAGCGGATAAAAAAATGACAGTCAGTTTCCTGATTATTATCTCTCTGTTTTTGTGTATTCCACATGCTGTTCTATCTGCTGAGAACCTGTTCGCCTTTCCTGAGCCGGATTTGTTAAATAAAAAGACCTTCTACCAACTTCCTCAAAGTTTTTATTATCCAAAAATAATAGAAGAGGAGGTCCTTCAATGGATTGGTACCGACGAATTCACACTGGGAGCCGAATACCTTTATAAATTAAAAGGTGTTCTTCTCTATGCCGATATGTTAGATGTGTTCAATGGATTATTGGGATACAGCAACATGAAAGGTCTTACCTACTATTCAACGAGAGATAAAGGGATAAGGACTTTAATTGATGATTCCTACCGGGTGCCGGCACCTGAAGATAGAAAACCGCTTCCTGATTTACACCTGGAAGAACTTATTTCTGAAACCTCTATATTTGTTCAGCAAAAAATGCGTGATTTTGGGGAAGTTTTGTGGGAGATACAATATCGATATGATGGAGAGTCTGTTTTTGTATACCTCACTAATTATGAACCAATTTATTATGGCATTTTTAAGATCATAGACGCCGCACAGTTCTCTGTAATGCTCACCGCGGTTCCAAATAAAAATGATATATTTATTTATCAAATAGGAACAGTGAAATCAGGCGGGTTACAAATTCTCTCAAACCTGGGGCTTGGGGCTCATTTGGAAGAGTCCTTTTATCAGCGAATGAAAGCTCTTAAATCCGTGTATGCAGGAATGCAAATTAAATAGTAATTAAAGCTCATCTATAAGTTTTTGAATATAGTTATTCTCTGGATACAGGGTTAGTGCTTTACAATACCAACCAAGAGCATCTTTGGACTTTTTAGCCTTTGCAGCAATAAGTCCTCGTAGTTCATAGAGTGAAAATAGCTGAAACGTGTACATCGAGGACTCTTTTTCCTTAAGTCCATCAAGTATTTTTGTTGCTTTTCTTGCGCTGCCGCCCAAAATTGCCGGAGTGTGGAAGTGACTGTTTGCAAGAAGAAGAAGAGCCTGAGTATTCTCAGGATCAATAGATAAAGCCTCGGTTATTAGTTTTGAAGCATCAAGACCGTAACTGAAAATATTGGCTGTTGGGTCTAACAGGAAGTAAGAGCCGGCTGTTTCAGCCATTACAGATGTTGCCAGAGCAGAAAGATATGGGTCTGTAAATGTAATAGTACTCAGAATTTCCTCACTTAACTGTAGATTGCGTAAGGCGGAATTTTTATCCTTACAATACTCTTCAACAGTAAAATGTTTCCCAAGCAGCATTGCAGCATGAGATTTTACAAGATTTGCAGAATTTCGTTCATGAGTTTCCTTCTCCAGGTATTCTGAAAGGTTAGTAAAACACTGCCCAATTTCTATTTTCGGGCGAGCGTTATAAACAGCATCAAGAAAACAGACAAACGCATCAGATTGATATAATTTATCAACTTCCTCTGTTTGGGATAAATTAGCAGGAAAAATAAGTAATGTGGGTATACAGAGCAACACACACAGCAGTAATTTTTTCATATGCAACTTTATCATATTTTAATACATTAAACTAATAAATTTACAGGTGAGAATTTTTAGCGCGCGTTCATGATTGCCAAATAACCAAAAGAAATATAGAGTATTACTATGAGCAGTTATACAATACATGGTGGGAAACCTCTTTCAGGTGAGATGGTAACAAGTGGAAACAAAAATTCGGCACTACCCTGTATAGCTGCCGCCTTACTTACAGACGAAGAAATTATTCTTCACAATATTCCGGATATTGAAGATGTTCGGGTAATGCTTTCAATTATGGAATCAATTGGGGCAAGAGTTGTACGTGATGAGGAAAAGGCCGGGACTTATCGCATTAGAGCAGCTGATATCAAAGGGGATATTCCGGAAAACTTCGCCCAGAAGATAAGAGCCTCAATACTTTTTGCCGGCCCCATGCTGGCACGAACCGGTAAAATAGTATTAGCACCTCCGGGAGGAGATGTTATTGGCTTACGGCGGTTAGATACCCACTTTCTTGCCTTTGCGGCACTAGGTGCATATTCCAGTATTGATAAGAATGGGATGCTGCAGATTGAAGTTTTGAAAGAAAACTTTCATGGAAGCGAAATATTTCTTGATGAAATGTCGGTAACTGCAACAGAGAATGCAGTTATGGCTGCTGTTTATGCCCCGGGGAAAACAGTTATCAGAAATGCTGCAAGTGAACCGCATATTCAGGATCTCTGTAATTTATTGATATCTATGGGAGCAGACATTTTAGGAACAGGCTCCAATCTACTGACTATAGTGGGAGTGAAGTCTCTGCACGGAGCAGAATTTACGATTGGTCCTGATTATATTGAGATTGGATCCTTTGTAGGCCTGGCAGCTGCTACACATGGGGATGTTATTATTCATGGAGTAGAAACAGCACAACTGCCAATTATTAGGATAGGATTTCGAAAGATTGGAATAAATTGGGAGGAGAGCGGGAAAGAAATACGAATTCCTCCCAATAATAATTGGATAATTCAGCCTGATATTAGTGGTATGATCCCCAAAATTGACGATGCTCCATGGCCGGGATTCCCACCTGACCTTCTCAGCATAGTTACCGTCGTAGCAACCCAATCACAGGGAACAGTACTGGTTCATGAGAAAATGTTTGAGTCCAGAATGTTTTTCATTGATATGCTTATTCGGATGGGAGCGAGGATTATTTTGTGTGATCCGCACAGAGCGGTAATTTCTGGACCGGCTCTTTTACACGGAGCCCTGGTAACTTCGCCGGATATTAGGGCAGGAATGGCTCTGGTAATTGCATCATTATGTGCGCAGGGAGAGAGTGTAATCCAAAACGTTTATCAAATAGAACGCGGCTATGAAAACCTCTGTGAAAAACTGCAATTACTGGGTGCTGACATCACGAGAAATGAGACGAGTTAAAAGAAGGCCTTTTCAGTGGCTGGGTGTAAGGTTTTTCATCTTATACACAAGTTATCCACAAGCAGTTTGTTACGGTATAGAATAGAAAAAAATAGTGAATAATTTAGTATTCTCACAGCATGAAGTGGTATTAAGTAAAATTGATTAAATAAAGTGTTTCACAGAAACAAATTACAAAATTCTACTTAACATTTGTCTAATTTAATAAATATTAAAATGAAAAAAAGTTAAATGGGAAATAATACTTTTATTTAAAATTAAGTTTTACACAAGTTATCCACAAGCAAGAAAAAGTTGTGATAACTCTTTATATTATCAAGTCATAAGCGATAACCCGAACCATGTATTGCACTTATTGAAGTAACAGTTTCAGTAGAAATTGATGATATTTTTTTCCGTAGTGAACCTATTGTTACATCAGGATATCTACTTTTGGGTGACAAATTCGGAAAAATATTTTTGAAAATTGTTTCTCTTTTTACCATCTCGGGGAAAAAAGATACAAGGAGTCTGAGAAGGTCACATTCCGGGCTGCTCAAACTTACGAAACCAAGATTCCCCTGCAGTAAATCAGAAGAAAGAGAGAGCCTCTGTCCACCGGAACACTGTATATGAATTGGAGCAACCCTAAACAGCCGGGCAGCAAGTTCATCTTTATTAAAGGGGTATGCAATAAAATCAGTACAGGGGAGTGTAAAGGCAACCCGAATTTCTCCGATCGGCCCATACAAGAGAATAGGTTCTCTTTGTTTTTTCCAAATTAATTTTTGGATATACGGGGTGTCAATAATAACACCACTATGTATTAACAAAACAGAGTGGTCAAAACAGGAAGTTTTATTATTTGCTGTAAGGATATTAATTTCAGGAGTATTAATAAAAAGTTTTTTTGCTGAATCAACTTCTAAAGAGGAGGATGGAAGCATATAAACAGAGATATGTTTATTCATGTATGTATCCTCCTGGGTATTGGACAGAATGAAGATCATACTCCTCCTTTGGGTTGAACAATGACGGTGTTATTTCAATTATCGTTCTCCTTGATCGAAGATTTGAACCTGAATAGATAATTCCTTTCCGGAGGATCCCAAACAACTGACGTACATTTCCCGGCCAGTCGTACTCTGTAAGTAGCTGAAGACTTTTTTTTGATAGAACAGCTGAAAGATTCTGACGGGAAAGGAACCAATTTGAAAGTATGGCGATGTCTTCACGTCTTTCACGGAGGGGTGGTATGTATATAGAAAGTGGATTAAGCCTGAAAAGCAAATCTTTTCTTATTTTGGAATCAGAATTATTGAAATCAATGTCAGCATTTGTTGCAGAGAGGATCCGGACATTAATTTTTCTTTGAACGGAAGAACCAAGGCGGACAACGGTATTATTTTCAAGAACCCTAAGAAGCTTTGGCTGTAAAAGCTTCTGCATTTCTCCCACTTCATCAAGAAAAAGAGTTCCTTTATGAGCCTGTTCAAAGACACCCATATGGTTTTGCTTTGCATCCGTAAAGGCTCCTTTTTCATAGCCAAAAAATTCTGATTCAGCAAGATTCTGTGAGAGTGCAGCACAGTTTATTGATATAAAAGGGCCGTCTCTGCCGGAAAGATAGTGCAGAATTTTAGCTGCCAACTCTTTTCCGGTTCCAGATTCCCCCAAAATAAGGACTTTATCTGGAAAGGGGGCAATTTTACAAAGATTTCTTCTTACAAAGTGTATTGCTGAAGAGGTTCCCACAAGGAAAGATTCAGCATACACTTCTGGATCACAATTAGATTCTCCTGTATTTTCGGGGATCACTACTGTTGAAGTGTCTGTAATTTTGTACAGAGGAGTTGTTGTCCGGTTTTTATAGAGTAAAGCAAAAACCGAAGAGATAAATTTTTCAGCATTGAATTGATTTTTACACAGAACAAAAATATTTTTATCCGGGATAATATCTATTTGATTATTGAACTCTTTTTCAAGAAGGAATAAGAATGGAATTATGTTTTTTCTTCCTGGAATCTTCTGGAGGTTCTGCATGTTTTCGGGTTTTGACTCTCCAGAGGACAAAGCTAAACAGATAAGATCCGGATATGATGAGAGAATTATACGTTCTCCTTCTCTAACAGTAGAAGCATGATAAAATACTACTGACTGAACTGAAGCCTGGATCATTGCAAAAAGTGTTCTTTTACGGCAAATTATCAGTATTCTGACCAAGGGGTACTCCTTTTTGAGATCTATGAGGTTTTACTATTATAGAGATTAGAAAAAAAGTAAATTAACCTTAAGGTTTACTTAGAACTAGGTATAGGTAAAAAGTAGTATCATTATTATATAATTGTATTGCATGATAAAATATATACCAGTAGAATAGATAGCATGAAAAAAATACTTATATGTATAGCATTCTGTGTAACAGTTGCTTCTTTCCCCATTTTTTCACAAACAATAGAGAGTAATCCGGGGGAACCTACCCCAATTGAAAATGCATATTCTTCTATGATCCCTGAAGGACTTGGTACAGTTAACCAGATCGGCTATGAGCTTCTTGGTTCCTGGAACCCCACAGTTTCTACGGAAATAGACGAGGGATATCTTGTAGGTCCGGGAGATTCACTGCGTGTATATATCTGGGGTGATCCGGTAGATTACGGGGCAATACTCAGTACGTATGACGTACAGGTGGATCCAGAGGGCGGTATTTTTCTTGACCCAATCGGTCGTGTCTCAGTTGTCAAAAAAACGCTGTCTCAGATTGATGAAATATTAATTGATAAGTTTTCTTTTAAATATAAAAACATAAATATTGAGACAACTCCGCTGAAATTGCGCAAGTTCTCCGTATATGTGACAGGTTTTGTGGAAAAACCCGGAGCAGTAAATGTATCAAACCTCTGGTCTGCTATGGATCTTCTTGCTTATTCCGGGGGAGTTCTTTCAGAAGGATCTCTTAGGGATATCGAAATTATTCGTAATGGGGAGGATCCCATACTAGTAGATTTATATGATTTTTTTATAAAAGGAAATGGCGCCCCAATTAATACAAAGGTTGTTGAGGGCGATATTTTGTACATTCCTTCTATTGGAAAAACGGCGGCTGTTATAGGAGATGTAAAACGATCCGGAATATATGAGTTGCGGGAAGATGAAACAATATCAGATCTCATCAATTTTGCCGGAGGATCAGGACTGGCAGGTTCTCAACCTGAAATAAAGCTTTTAAGGAGATCCGGACCCGAATCTACTATCCTTGAGGGGGCGGTAGAGGATGAGTCCTTTACTAATGATAAAATCCTGGATGGAGACATACTGATTCTTCAATCAGGAATATCTGCTGTTAATAATATGATTCAAGTTCGTGGACCGGTTCAAAATCCAGGATTATATACCGTAACGGCAGTAACTACTTTAGGTGCTATTCTGCTGAAGGTTGGCATTCTTCCTGGTACTGATACAAAGACAGGAATTATTACCCGAATAGAAACTGACAAACCGGAAGAGAGAATTATATTTAGTCCCTATGATGTACTTATGAATAATATTGAAATTCCACTAAAACCCAATGATGTTATTGAGTTTTTTAAACGGGCCGATCTGTATGCAGAAGCTCCTCTTTTACTAACCGTAAATGGATTGGACTCAATGAATATTCCCTATATTAAAGGAATAACTCTACTGGATGTGCTTAATCAGGCAGAGAATTTACAGAAACCGGAAGAGATGGAAGCAAGAATACTCAGGGATGGGGTAATTGTTGATCATATAATTCTAAGAAATATTCTTATTTTGGGAGATCTTTCTCAGAATGTTATGATGGAAGCTGGAGATAATATAGCATTGGTTCCACTTGAAAAGAGTAATATTATTCAGGGGATACAGGTACTGGGTCAGGTTTCAGAACCTGGAATTTATCAGTTTTCTGATGGATTAACGCTTTTTGATATTCTTACAGAAGCGGGTGGTTATACAGAAAAAGCATACTCAAAAGGTATTACGCTCTATAGAGATTCGGTAAAGAAACAACAGCTTGATCAGGTAAGAATTACCATACAGAGAACGAGAGAAGAACTTATACAGGTAGAGGGTGCTATAGAGTCCCAAAATTTGGCTGAAGATGCGGAGGCTTCACTAAGAATTCAACTTGAGACGCAGAAAGCTCTTCTTGCTATTGCAGAGAAACAGCTTGGTGAATCTTTAGGGAAAATAATCCTGACAATACCGGAGTCTCTGGATGACCTTATGGGAAATTTCGGAAACATAACCCTTCAGGAGGGGGATATTCTTTTTATTCCTGAAAAAGCAGGGACTATTTCTGTGTTTGGAGATATTGATACCGCTGCAGCGCTGCCTTGGGGGCTGAGGAAAACAGTAAAACAGTATTTATTTGATCTTGGCGGGTTAAGGTCTAAAGATTATAAAATTTCAATAATAAAATATAACGGTAAAATTGTGACAGAAGAGAATTTATTTTTTGGCTGGAGCAGCATAGAAAATCAGGTTCTTGAGCAGGGAGATACTATTATTGCCGTTAAAAGAATCGCACTACCAGCAGGAGCTGCTTTTAGTGAGAGTTTCACCAATATAACGGATACTATCTATAAAATTATTTACTCTCTTGATACCATAGGACTGCTGTAGACAATGATCCTGTTTTTAAAACTTCTCACTATTAATCTGAAAGAAGTGTTTGCGTTGCGGCTAATGCATAGATTGCTGCTGTTTCAGCTCTAAGAATATTAGTATTGAGAAAAACCGGGTTTAGACCGGTTTTTCTCATTTTATCGACTTCTTTTTCAGAAAAGCCACCTTCCGGGCCGATAAGTATAGCCAATGGAAGCCGGTTTTCACTCTCTTTGTATGTTAATAAGGTTTCAGTCAGGGTACTGCTGCTAATTATTTCCTGATGAAAAAACAATCCCACATATCCATTTGAAACCATTTCAAGTATTTCATCAAAACTTCGGGGTGTAAAGAGTTTTGTGAGAACCGGAGAACCGCTTTGCTGGAGAGCTTCCTTGATAATTATTTCCCACCGCTGTATTTTCTGTTGAGAAATTTGAGTAGAAGAACCTGCATTGGAAAGGGTATACCTGCTTATTACAGGTATTATCTCCTTTATTCCAATTTCTGTGGACTGCCGGATAATCTGATCCATTTTTTTCCCCTTACAAACACATTGGAAAAGAGAAATAGTTGGAATTTGGGGTTGGAGGTATCTATTTACAGCAGGAGTACAGGTTAGAAGCACAGAATTATTAACAACATCAGAAATCAGCAAATCCCATACATTCCCCTGCCGATCCCTGCCGGGGAAAAGAGAGCCTGTTTGAAGCCGAAGTACACGAGTCAGGTAATGAGAATCTTTACTATCAAGCTGAAACTCTTTTGTCCCCGAAAAAGAGGGGGGAAGGATAAATACACGCATTATTGAATCTGAATAATTACAGATCTTGTTCTCGGGCCATCAAATTCGCATACATAGAGCCCCTGCCACATCCCCAGCTGAAGATGTTGGTTTTCTATGGAAATAGTTGCGCTAAATCCCATCATACTGGATTTAATATGGGCAGCAGAATTACCCTCAATATGGTGATATCTGTTTTCCCAGGGAACCATCTCATTCAGTTCACTAATCATATCCCGGCGTACAGCAGGATCAGCATTTTCATTAATAGTTACTCCGCAGGTAGTGTGGGGAATAAAAACAAGACACATTCCTTCGCTAATACCGGATTCTTTCACAACATCTTTAACTAATCCAGTTATGTCAATAAATTCAGAATGTGCTGAGGTTTTAACAATCAGAGTTTTCATCATAATTTGTACTCCCCTGTTTTTAGATATTCTAATGTCCGTCGAAGAACATTATCATACTCAAGATCGTAGATGGGTGGAAAATCCATGGTGTTTTCAAACTCATTTCTTATAAGTTTTCTTAAAAGTCGTTGATCCAGATCTATTCCATCAGCCTGAAGTTCGGAAATATATTTGTTTACCTCACTGTCGCTGAAGGCGGTCTGGGTTTCCACAAACAGTTTAATATGTTTTTCTTCCTGTAGCTGAACAAAAGAATCAAGTTCAGTCTCAGATAATTCCGGCCCAATATCTTCAATGTCAGGGACAATACCAATTTTGTGAATATTGTGTCCATCCGGAGTTAAATATTGTGCGGAAGTTATCTTGATTTTGTCACCTTCAATGAAATCGTATACATTCTGGATCAGCCCTTTCCCAAAAGTTGTTTCACCAATCAGAATGGCTCTGTCATTATCCCGCAGTGCTCCGGCAAGAATTTCTGAGCTGGAAGCTGTTCCTCCGTTTGTCAGGACAACTAAAGGAAACTCATTTGGAACCTCAGAACCAAAACGGGTTTTGTATTTAGAAGATTTTTCTCCTTCACCGGATTCCGTAATCAGAACAGTTTTTAAGGAGAGAAAAAGATCAGCTATTTGTACCGCAGAATCTACGCTGCCGCCACGATTGTTGCGCAGGTCCATGATAATTCCGCTATAATTCTGTTTATCAAAGAAACTGAGTGCTTCCCGTACTTTTTCCGGGGTAACAGGGGTAAACTCAAGAATCTGGAGATATCCAATATCATTGATAACATCATAACGTACTGTAGGAATTTCGACGATTGTCCTTTCCACACTTATCGTGAAAGAGACGCTTCCTCTGACTACCAGCAGTTTAACAATTGTTCCGGGTTCTCCCCGAAGATTTGCAGCTGCTTCATCTGCGGTATATTCATCAACGGCAACACCATTAATCTCTGCGATAAGATCTCCAGCATGAAGCCCGGCTTTATATGCGGGTGAACCGAGAAAAGGAGCAACGATGGTAACCATATAGGTTTCCGGATCATAATAATCAATATATGAGGGATTTGGTTTGGATATATAAGCACCAATCCCGCCGTACACCCCCTGTGTCAAATCCTGTATATCCTGGGATTCTTCAGCAGTAATATACTCTGAATAAGGATCTCCCAATGCAGAAAACAATCCTTTTGCCATACTGTCATAAACAGCATCGTAATCTATATCGAATAAAAATACTGAATCAATTAAACGATAGAGAGTCTCAAGTTTTCCCATTGTTTCATCAATAGTATCTCCCGCGCCGACAGAATCTGTTGATGAATCTGCAGGGAGCCAGGATGAGGAAAAAAGAGCCGTCTGGGATAGCACAATTAACATTATTAAACTAAGTACAAATATATATTTTCTCATAATTAAATATACTATAATATTATAGTTTTTGACCACAACCCCCGGAAGATAAACAATATTTCAACTATTAACCAGAAGTTTTTGATTTATCTAATTACTACTACTATAGGATGTTACACATTTCAATCAAAAACTTCAGAAGACAATTCCTTAAAATTCGAAGAATTTTAGGGAATTGGCTCATTTACTCCATTGTTTATAAAGAGTATCCTGATCATGATACCCACTAGATGAGGATATTAAATGATATTGTATAGTGATTTTCCCTCCTGGATTACTCCTGAAATAATACCAGGGTTCCCTTTGCGATGGTACGGCCTGATGTACATCATAGCCTTTTCGATAACCTTTATTCTTTTTACCTATCAATTAAAACGGTCAGATGTATCAATGAATCAGGATGATTCTATATCTTTGTTTCTTTGGACAATTCTTGGGTTGCTGGTTGGTTCCCGGGTCTTTGCCACCTTAATATATGATGCGAGCGGGTACTACCTTACCCACCCCTGGTTGATTTTCTGGCCATTCAGAAATGGGAAATTTACCGGACTTCAGGGGATGAGCTATCATGGCGGAGTTCTAGGGGCGGTTGCCGGTAGTTTTCTGTACTGCCGTAAGAAAAAACTCAACTATTTCCAGATTGCAGATATGATTGCCGCGGGAATCCCCCTGGGTTATACATTTGGAAGACTGGGTAATTTTATCAATGGTGAATTGTGGGGGAGAGTGACCACCTCACCATTCGGAATAGTGTTTCCGTATGCACCACGGTTTTCCACACAGATAAGCTGGGTACGGGATATCGCCGAAAAATTGGGAATTTTGTTTGAAAACACAGCTATGGTTAATTTACCCAGACACCCGTCACAATTGTATGAAGCTGCCTTTGAGGGGGTTTTTCTCTGGTTAATTATTTGGTTTTTGTTGAGGAACAGGAAAAGATTTCACGGTTTCATCTTAAGTCTGTATCTAATGGGATACGGAATAGTACGATTTGTAATAGAGTATTTTAGGGAACCTGACAGGGATCTTGGTTTTATTTTTGCCTTGGGTAAAGAATCTGAACCTACCGCATTATTTCTTTCACCCTGGAATTTCTCTATGGGACAACTGTTAACTTTATTGATGGTTATTGGTGGTTTGGTCCTCTTTTTTTTGACAAAAAAAATAAGTGCTAAAAAAGAGACTGAACGAAAGGAACTGAATTACCGTATCCACAAAAGACCTCCAAAAAAGAAAATAAAGAAATCTCGTAAGTAGAGAGACCGGAAAAAGAAGGAGTGAGACGAATTGGCTGATATTGAGGACAAAAAGGGTGTTCTTTGCTACCGTGTTGATGGAGTACTCTACAATAAAAGCTTTTCTCTAAAGGAAAAATCACTCATTCCCCATGGGCATATAATTGTTACTAAAGAGAATGTCCCGTCAGGTAGACTGTTTCATATTCTACTTGAACCTGATAAAAAAGCTGTTTTTGCTATGGAACGCTTTGAAGTCTCCTTTACTATTCATAATCCTATTAAGAAATGTTTTATAAATGGATTCCAAACATGGTCTGAGAGTAGTGAGTGCAGCCCTTGGAGTACACAAAAACAGATGAACCCTATTTTTTCTCACTGGATTAATAAATATCAATTAAAAAAATATAGCGACCAACACTTCATGCCCTATTTAGGAAAACCGGGAGATTTCCTTAGTTACTCCTACGGGTATTTACGACACGCTAATGATACTATTACTCTTGCAGGAACTTTGAGCGAAAAAACCGGTTATACAATTATTAGGAGTCAGATTGAGACAGACGGCAGTATGGCTGATTTAATCGTACTAAAAGAGTGTGCCGGGCAGCAGGTATCTTCTTCAACAGAAATACTCTCTTTTTTTATAGGATTCGGAAAGGAATCGGTTGTTTTTAAGAGTTGGGAGCTCAATTTTGAAGATAAAAGAAAACAGCTTAAACCAGCAACTATTTCCGGATGGACCAGTTGGTACAACCATTACGAGAAAATTAATGAACAAATAATTCTAAGAAATCTCAAATCATTTACAGATAGAGGAGTCCCCATAGATGTTTTTCAGATTGATGACGGTTGGCAGGGAGCTGTTGGTGACTGGTTGAAAATTAATGATAAATTCCCGAATGGTTTAGCACAAATTGCACGGGAAATCAAAAAAGTGGGCTATATTCCCGGATTATGGCTGGCACCGTTTGCTGCTGAAGAATCTTCAGCATTATGCAGGGATCATGCTGACTGGATTTTAAGGGATAAACACGGGTTGGTTCGGGCAGGGTATAATCCATTTAATTGGAGTGGTAATTTTTACGGTTTAAATATTGATCATCCTGAAGTTAGGGAATATCTTCGGATGGTTCTTCGTACAGTCCTGGAAACATGGGGATTTGGGATGGTTAAACTGGATTTCCTCTACGCAGCAGCACTGATCCCGCGAGATGGGAAATCTCGGGGTCAGATAATGTATGAAGGAATGGAATTTCTTCGTGAAATTACTGCTGATAAAATAATGATGGGATGCGGTGTTCCTCTCGGCAGTGCTTTCGGTAAAGTTGATTACTGCAGAATTGGAAGTGATGTGGCGCTTACCTGGGAAGATAAACGGCTTAAGCTTCTGCGATACCCGGAGAGGGTATCAACCATAAATTCAATAACAAGCACTATTGGGAGACATCATTTAAATAAAAGATTTTTTCAGAATGATCCTGATGTTTTTATACTTCGAGATGAAAATAATAAGCTTTCTCATGATAAAAAAGAGGTACTTTTTTTTGTTAATAATCTATTTGGGGGACTTGTTTTTACCTCCGATAATATAAATACATATTCAGAAAAGCAGCTGAAACAGTATTATGCATCATTTCCCATGACAGAAAAAAACATTCTATCAGTTGTATCTGATAAGGGCCTCTATTTTGTGGAATTTCAAATAGGAAAACGATCCTATGCAGCCTATATTAATGTATCGGGTGAATCCAGAAAAATCACTCTTAATGGAGATACCGGAACAGGATGGTACAGCGAACAAACCGGCCTGGGGCCGGGAGGTTGGCAGTTCAGATTGAAAGGCTATGATTTTATGTGTTTTTCCAAGGTTCATGTTAGACCCTGGAGTGTTATTGGAACAACGGGACGTCTTTTTCCCGCTTCAGAGATTGATCAAATTTTCAAGGAAGATAATGAACTTACTATTACCTTTAAAGAGGGTACCCTGATTGCCGGGGATGTTATTGTAAGACTGCCGAAAGGAACAGAAATCTGCATGATAAATAATAATTCTGCACTGATTGAAGTGCGCTTTGGTATGACTACAGGGCGAGCTTCACTTATTTAATAACGTCCTGCGTTCATGTAAAAGTTTGCTTTGCAGACTTCAATTAGTCTGAAGTTTTTGGTGATTGTAATTTTTGAAATATAGGAGTTAAATAATATCTATCTAAAAAACTTCAAATTCAAATCTTTGATTTGAATCAGTATCTTAAGGTGATGCTGCAAATGATTTATACTGCACACAACGGTATCATAAATTTTTTATTGAGCGGGAGAGAGCGGGAGTGGCTATGAATATTAGAGAAAGAATTTCAGCCTTACAGAAGGTTATGATAAGTAAGGGGATTGATGCCTATGTTATTACGGGGGCAGATCCCCATCAAAGTGAAATAACCCCGCAGAGATGGGCGGTTCGGGAGTGGATTTCCGGGTTTACAGGATCTGCTGGTACTGTGGTGGTAACCCGGGGGAAAGCAGGCCTATGGACAGATTTTCGATATTATATTCAGGCGGAGAATCAGTTGAAAAATTCAGGAATAGCTCTTTTTAAACAAGGGCTTCCCGAAGTTCTGGAACCTGCTGAGTGGATTAAGCAGGAACTACATTCGGGAGCCTGCGTTTCGGCAACTGCCGAGGAACTTTCAGCTGAACAGAATAAGAATTACATACAACAGTTTTCAGCGGTGGATATTCTATTCAAAACCTCTGAAGATCTTGTGGATAAAGTGTGGATAAACAGACCCGGAGTTCCGGTAAATTTTGTGAAGGAGATTCCTGAAACTGTTTGCGGGAAGTCACGGGAAGAAAAAATCAGAGAAGTTTTGACTATTGCATCTAAAACGCATAATGCAGAGTATCTAATGCTGTCCAGTCTTGATGATATTGCCTGGGTTTTAAATTTGCGAGGTTCGGATGTTCCGCACAACCCACTATTTCTCTCTTATCTATTGCTTGGAAAGGAAAAATCAGTATTTTTCTGTGATAGTAAAAAATTACCGGATTCAATTCGGGAACGACTATCCAATGTTGTTGATGTTCTTCCGTATAGTGAAATCTATAAGAGCATAACAAAGTATATCAGAAAGGAGAGCAGGGTTTTTCTCTCTCCGGAAAAAACAAATATGCGGTTATATCAGGAAATAGTATCTCATGCAAAACCCGTTGAAGGACGTGATATTACTACTGATTTAAAAGCGATTAAAAACTCAGTTGAGCTGGATGGTATGCGGCGTATTCACAAACAGGATGGAGCAGCAATGGTCGGTTTCTTATCCTGGTTCGAAAAAAATGCAGGGAGTGTTGTCCTGAATGAGGTTTCAGCAGCAGAAATTTTGCTGGGTTACAGGGAAAAGCAGAAAGATTTTCTCGGGGAAAGTTTTTCTCCCATTGTAGCATTCGGAAAGAATGGAGCTCTCTGCCATTATTCAGCGGTGGCTGATACTGCTGCCGAGATTACCGGGCATGGACTGGTTGTTCTTGATAGCGGCGGCCAGTATAACGGAGGAACAACAGATATTACCAGAACTTTACTTTTGGGTGAGCCTACTGCACAGGAAATACGTGATTATACTCTGGTTTTGAAAGGGCACCTTGCAGTTTCCCGGCAGAAATTCCCTGTAGGTACCTGTGGATATCAAATTGATGCATTTGCCAGGAAACCACTTTGGGATCTGGGAATGAATTTCGGTCACGGAACAGGGCATGGAATTGGATTTATGCTTAATGTTCATGAGGGACCACAGTCAATAAGCTCTAAGCCTATTAATATACCTTTAAAATCAGGGATGATAGTTTCAAATGAACCGGGAATATACAGAGAAGGGAAGTTTGGCATTCGTATTGAAAATTTATTGGCAGTAATACCCGCAGAAGAGACAGAATTTGGGAAATTTCTCTGTTTTGAAGATATAACAAGATGCCCCTATGACAGAATACTTATTGATACAAAGCTGTTGACTACAGAAGAAATAGAACAAATCGACAACTTTCATAGTTTGGTATTTGAGGATTTAAGTCCAGAGTTGGGGGAAGGGGAAAAAGAATGGTTGAGAAACAAAACACAACCTCTCTAAAACAGAAAGCCGGGCAGGAACGAATTAATATAATCCGAAAAGCATCCTGGGTTGGGATTATTATAAATTTTATTCTCTCAATCCTAAAAATTGCAGCGGGATTTCTCTTTTACTCTTTTGCTTTGGTGGGTGATGGAATTGATTCCCTTACCGATGTTGTGACCTCAGGAGTTACCCTTGTTACCGCAAATATTTCAGCCAGACCCCCTGATAATGAGCACCCATATGGACATGGAAGAGCAGAAACAATTGCTACTAGATTGTTATCATTCATTATTTTTTTTGCAGGAGCACAGTTGGCTTTTTCATCCATAAGGCAGATAGTTAGTCCGAAATTTATAGAGCTGCCCGAATCACCGGTATTTATTGTTATTGCCATATCGGTTGCGGGAAAAGTTTTTCTCAGTATATTTAAAAAAAGGGCAGGAATTAGAGCAAAGAGCCCCATGTTGATTGCTGATGCCAAGAACATGAGAAATGATGTACTGATTTCCTTGAGTGTTCTTATAGGTTTGGTTTTTACGGTAATATTAAAAACCCCAGTACTTGATTCAATAACCGCTTTGTTGGTAAGTTTCTGGATATTGAAAACTGCATTTACTATCTTTATGGAGACCACCCGGGAGCTTATGGATGGGGTGGACGATCCTGATATATACAAACAGGTGTTTAAGGTAGTTAAAACTGTCCCGGGAGCAGGGAATCCGCATAAAACACGGATCAGGAAGTTGAATAATGTTTTTGTAATTGATATGGATATTGAAGTTGCCGGGAATCTTACTGTTAAAGAGGGCCATAACATTGCTATGGCTGTTGAAAATGCTATTCGGGATCAGGTTGCCGAAATTTATGATATCAATGTGCATGTAGAACCTGTCGGGAATTATGAAAAAAGAGAGAACTTCGGCCTAAATGAAGATCTCATAAACAATAAGGAGTAATTGAGTATGCTGGAAGTATTGAAAAAAAACCCCAAATTTACCCGACGGAAAGGTCCGGTTGTTCTTGTAATAATGGATGGAGTAGGTTTTGGAAAATATAAGACAGGAGATGCTGTCGCAGAGGCGCATACCCGAGCCCTGAATGATTTTATGAAAACATCTTCGTGGACAAAGTTGAAGGCTCACGGTACTGCTGTGGGGCTGCCTGCGGATGATGATATGGGCAATAGTGAAGTTGGCCATAATGCTATTGGGTGTGGTCGGGTATTTGCACAGGGTGCAAAACTGGTTAATAAATCAATTGAAAGCGGAACAGTCTTTAGCGGTGCGGTTTGGGTAAAGTTGATTGAGAATGTAAAAAAAACAAATGGAACTCTCCATTTTATAGGTCTTACTTCTGATGGAAATGTACATTCAAACCTTGCACATCTACGCGCAATGATAATCAAAGCTAAGAGCAATGGTATATCCAAAGTTCGTATCCATACACTTTTGGATGGAAGGGATGTTGGAGAGTTATCGGCTTTTGAATATATCGACCCTCTTGAAGAGTTTCTGAAAGAGCAGCGTAATAATGAATTTGACGCCAAAATTGCATCCGGCGGCGGACGTATGGTTATAACTATGGATCGCTATAATGCAAACTGGGATATGGTTAGAAAAGGATGGGAAACGCATGTTCTTGGAGAGGGTCGTCTGTTTCCAGATGCCCATGAAGCTATTAAGACTCTCAGAGATGAGACCGGCGCTATTGATCAGGATCTTCCCCCTTTTGTAATAGCGGAAAACGGGACACCAATAGGATCTGTAGAAGATGGCGACAGTGTTATCCTCTTCAATTTTCGGGGAGACAGAGCCCAGGAAATTACAAAAGCCTTTGAAGCTGAAAAACTGCAGGAGTTTGACAGAAAACGGGTGCCGAACGTTGAGTATGCGGGAATGATGGAATATGATGGAGATTTACATATTCCCAGACAATATCTCGTAGATCCTCCTGCAATTAACCGAACTATGACGGAATTTTTATGCGATAGCGGAATTAAGCAATTCTCTATAAGTGAAACACAGAAATTTGGACATGTAACCTATTTTTTTAATGGAAACAGGTCGGGAAAATTCAACGACTCCCTTGAGACATATGTGGAAATAACTTCGGATATACTTCCTTTTGAGCAAAGACCCTGGATGAAATGTGCTGAAATAACAGACAGAGTATTACACGAAATAGCAACCGGAGAGTATGATTTTATTAAACTAAATTATCCAAATGGAGACATGGTTGGTCATACAGGAAATTATCAGGCAGTTCTTTGTTCTCTGGAAGCAATGGATCTGCAGCTTACCCGTCTAAAAAAGGCAATAGAGCAGGCAGGAGGTGTGATGGTTATCAGTGCAGATCATGGGAACTCTGATGATATGTTTGAGCATGATAAAAATGGTGAAGTTAAAATAAAAGCTGACGGATCTCCACAATCAAAAACAGCACACTCATTAAATCCGGTTCCCTGTATAATTTACGACCCGCAATACAAGGAGGAATATGCTGAGAAGTTGAATGAAGGATTAGGGATTAGCTCTCTTGCTGCAACCTGTATTGAGCTTCTGGGGTTTCTTCCCCCGGAAGATTATGATAAGAGCGTTTTTTTATGGAATTATCAACTGTAGTAGCTGCATATAAGAAATTGCAAAACCCATCATAATTAAAGCAGGGAATATTATTGATCTGAGTGCTTTTACAAAGCCGCTTTCATAGTAATCACAGGTTACAATTAAACACACATGAAGTGGGGATAACATGGTTCCCATAAAACCACAGGTATATGCAAACATCACCGTAGAGAGCAAAACTCCTAATGACGGATTGTTTCCCAGTGTTGCAACCACCACCGGTATTGAAGCCCCGGCAAATCCAACAGAGATTCCCATTGTCATACCGGAAATAAACGGCAGAAGGATTATCAGCGGTAAAGCGGGGATCCCAAAAGACTGCATTTCATCTGTCATCATCTGAACAACAGAAATTCCGTTCAAATCTGTTTCAATGAAAGCTCCATAAATTCTTACCATAATAATAAGTATAACCATATTCAGCATGTGTTTGGAAAGGAGAAGCGTTTTCCATGATTTTCCGTTTAACGGACGCATGAGCTGAACAGTTATTATTGCTATTGTCAGGCTTATAACCATGGGCAGGTACTGATTTTCCTTTCCAATTGCCGGTATAAAAAACTGTACAATGAAATAAGTAATTACAACAGTAATAATAGGCAAAAAGGGAACTATGGAAAAATGACGATTTGATTTACGTTTGAGCCTGTCTTCTTTGGTCTCTTTTGGAATTTTTGAGAGAAAAACAAATGAGCCGGTAAGTATTGCAACAAATGAGACAGGAAGTCCTACTAGAAAAGCCATCCACAGTTCTATCCCAGCAATATCGCAGGCAAAAATTATTCCTGGATATAACGGCCAGGAATATTCCCATACATGCCTGAACCAGTAATTTATTCGAGTCTTATTTTCCTGGTTAACACCAGGCAAGTTATCAAAATTATCCAGCAAAGGTGCTGAAAACAAGGCTCCGCCAGGCATAGGCAGTAATCCTATTACAGCCGGAAGAATAGCCAAGGATGCTTTAGAAGAGAATGTTCCACGAATACTGGCAACCAACTCCTCTACAAAACCATTTTTTTTCATTTGTCCGGATAAGGTCATAACAAGGCATACAAGTATAATTAAAGCCAGATTAGAGAAAGTTATAACGCTATCAGCAGCAACTCCCGCAAACTGTAATGGGCCTATCCCAATCCAGAAGGAAAAAACCAGTGATCCACCCAACAGCGAAATCGAAAGGTTTTTAAAGATTTTGTTTAATAAAATAATTACTGCCAGAGAAGTGAGTAGTTTAACAATAATAGGTACAATCATGTGGGAAGTGTATAGATTTTTCTTTATAAGGACAATTAACAACTGAACAACACTAATAAATCACTATTCACCATAAATATTTAATTTATGAAGAATTATGTAATTGATACATTTGACTTGCTAATTCAAACCTCCTAATTTACCATGTAGTTATGATCTACGAAAATCAGCAGCAGGACATGACGATAAAAAATGAATTCAAAAAAGAAATTGCACGAAAAGGTATTCATATTCTGATAGGGTTTTTACCATTTATAGCATTACATTCTTATTTTGCTGCTTATTTGCTTCTTATTACCGGATCCTTTATATACACAATATCTGAATTGATACGGATACGGTGGAATGGCAATAAAAAATTTTTTCCTTACAAAGAAATCAGAGGAATATCGCTTTTTGTTTCAAGACCCGGGGAAGCAACACATTTTATCATTGCTCCATTAACGCTGGCCTTGGGAGCTGGCTTAACGCTGTTCATTTTTCCGGAAAATGCCATGAAAGCCGGAATCTTTGCACTTGCTTTGGGTGATACAGCTGCTGCACTAGCAGGAAAGTTTTTATTTCGAATGAACCGTAAAAGGCACGGGGCAAAAACATTAACCGGAACAGCCGCATGCTTTATTACTTCAACACTTTGTGTAATGTTTGTAGTAAATGATTGGATAATTTCATTAGCAGCAGGCGCTGCAGCGTCATTGTGTGAGATGACAACCCTAAAAGATTTCGACAATATACTTATTCCGTTAGGCACGGCAGCAGTTGTTTTAATAATGAGCTAATTTTGTATACCAGGAATTTTAGTTCCAGAGCCTGATTCTATATATACGGTTCGAAAACAATATCAGACCAGTGAGATAAAACACAATTCCGGCAATCATAACAGGAATTGAAAAAAAGGAATAAACAGACTCAAGACCAATTAGCAGTAGCAGCAGGCTTAGAGCAAGGAGGATAAACTGAATATTGTTATTTCGCTTGGCTGCTGTCAGATAATTAATAACCGCACCCACCTCGATAACCCTGATAAACAGAGAGAGCATTCCATGGTAATAAAACAGGGGCGGAGCAACTGGAAGTATTCCGGTGTAATTCAAGGGTATAATAAGTGCAATTATAAAGGAAACAAAGAAACTGACCGACAAAAGGGTGTTTTGTTTAAGAAAAGGAATTCCGTTAGAGAACAATCCACCAAAAAAGAGTAGAGAAATACTAAATAGATAGAAAAAGTAGTAACACTTTATTATGGTTGTGGGCGGGATTGCCATATACTGTCCTGGAATAATAAGAGAAATAGGGAAACGGAGACTTAAAAATGCTAAAGACAGCACAGAAATTATTAGGTACAGTATTTCCGGTGATGTTGTTTTTCTGAAGAAGATAAATAAAAACAAACCATAAAGAAATGAGATACCACAAAAAATGGTATATATTATATATATCCTGGAATCAACTGTTGGGTTAGTTTGATAATCTTTTACAAAAATAGATTTAATAATAGATTCCTGAACTCCGGTATTCCAGGTAATAAGCCAGATTAAAAAAAGACCAGAGAGAACGAGGAGAACAATAATAGTTGTCCGTATAATTAGGTTCATATTGAGGTTATCATACTGTTTTTTTACTAAATGATAAAGTCTGGATTATTATTTAATGATACAGTAATGTTGATGCAGGAGTTTGGCATGATAAAAAAAGTAGTTTCCTTGTTTCTCCTTGTGTTTTGTATCCAGACAGCTGTGTTTGCCGGAGATAGAGCCGAATTTATTAATTTGGGATTTTCAGATAATTCCGAAACTTTCTTATTTGGTCAATACGGAAAAAACGAATCAGGAACACTGCTTTATGCTGATGTTATATATCATGATTTGGCATCCGGGGAAAATTCAAGAGAACTAAGCCTGAGTAAGACGTATCCAGACTCTCAAAGATCAGGCAATAATGGGTTGAGTGCACTGTTAATGAGTTTGAAAGAGTATAATTCGATTTATAATGTTGAAGTTGACTATAATCAAACAGGAACTACGTTATATTTTCAACTTCCAGGGCAAATAACAGGAGATCTGATATCATTCAGCGATTATCAGGTCGGGATAATCTACGATGTTTCCTTTGTAATGAGACCTCAGATTAGAGAACCCGGGACAAATACTGCATTGGCAATAACACT
>Ga0075121_1000417_pt1 | contig 29314 bp, 18 predicted proteins | sample AntAceMetag02UKG_FD_69793 | JGI IMG/M metagenome (GOLD analysis project Ga0075121, IMG submission 69793) | Saline lake microbial communities from Ace Lake, Antarctica - Antarctic Ace Lake Metagenome 02UKG | ecosystem: Environmental > Aquatic > Non-marine Saline and Alkaline > Saline | place... | reverse complement strand
TCGATGCTGTCGCTAAAGGGCGTGTGTGGACAGGCACAAGAGGGCTTGAGTTCGGTCTTGTCGATGCTTATGGGGGCATGAAAGAAGCTATTGATGAAATAAAGAAATTAGCTAACATTCAGAAAAAGGTTGAGCTGGTTGCGTACCCAAAGAAAGAATCTGCCTTCACAATTAAACTCAGCATGGATGCTCCGGGTATTAAATTGAATGATCTACCAAAGGAGATCAGAATTCTTATTGAGAAAATTCAGGAATCAACTTTTTACAACGAAGAGCGAATTCTCTATCTTATGCCCTATATTATGCCAGAGATATTGGAGTGAAAATTTTATAAATCACACTATATAAGAGAGATTGAATGTGAAAAAAACACTAAAAATAGTTACGATCTTTGTTATGATCATTCTGATTGTCAGCTGTACTGCCGGAATAAACCAGGCGGAGAACAAGCCCGATAAAGACGGTGAGATTGCTGGTTTCTGGAAGGGCTTGTGGAACGGATTCATTATCCTTTTCTCGTTTATTATTTCCGTGTTTAATGATAATGTGACTATCTATGAGGTTCATAATAGCGGTGGCTGGTATAATTTTGGCTTTCTTTTAGGAATAATGTTCTTCTTTGGAGGAAGTGGCGGTGGTGCAGCCAGCAGAAGGAGACGATAGTAATTGTTTTTGATTTAAGAACCAGACACACTTAGCTACAGGGCTGGTGCAGAACACCGATTTGAGATTTAAGAATAAAGGTTCTCGATCACGACTCAGCTTGCAAAGATGGGTCCTGATAGGGGAAACCCGATTTGTTCCTCTCACGGACGACTCGTGTTTTTGTTTCTATCTTTCTAATACATTCATAAATATTTTTCTCAAAAAGGAGAAAGAGGAATGTTAAAATTCAATTTACTCTTTACTCGAGATACACTATAAATTAAAAATTTAATCAGCGAAGATCAGATTAATCTGCGTTTATCTGTGTGCTCTTATAATTACTATCCTTCGATAACTTTTATAAAAATCTTTCTCTGGCGCGGTCCGTCAAACTCGCAAAAGAATATCGCCTGCCAGGTGCCGAGCACAAGAGAACCGTTTTCGATCATCACCATTTCAGATGCACCGACCAGTGTTGACTTGATATGCGCTGCGGAATTTCCTTCCATGTGTAAATAATTGTCACGCAAGAGCACGATCTTATCCAGCTCTTTAATAATATCTTTCACGACTGCAGGATCAGCACCTTCGTTGATAGTTACGGCTGCTGTTGTATGCGGCACGAAAACGCGTACTATGCCATCAGCTATGCCTGATTCATACACAATATTCTGAATTTGAGATGTTATATTAATCATACAAAACTGCGAATGGGTTTTTATTGAAATCGATTTCATTTTATGTCCTTTCATATTAGAAAAGAGAATATAAAAAATATCTTGTCAACCAAATTATTTGACAATTTGTAAGCATTAATACTGAATGACGAACCTTATGTAAAGCTAAGATAATATGTGTAAACATAAACCGAAAAATTTAGGAGGCAGCATGAAGAAAATACTCTTCAGTTTGCTAATTGCAGCATTTGTCGTAGGCGCTATTGGCTGCGGCGGTGGTGAAAAAACAATGAAAGAATCCAACATTCCAGGTTGGTTCTTAAACCCTCCCCAGGATCCTGATTACATCTTTGGTGTAAATTCAGCAACGTCAACACAGATGCAGCTTGCTCTTGACAAAGCAAAAGCTGGCGCACGTGCAGATATTGCACAACAGCTTGAAACGAAAGTTTCTGTACTTGTAAAAAGTTTCCAGGAAGAAGTCGGAAGCGGTGAAGATGCAGAATTAAATGCATTCTATAGCCAGACCATGAAGAACATTGCCAACCAAACCCTCCAGGGTAGCAGAGTTCGCGAACAAAAAGTTGTTCCTGAGAGCGGTGGCATGTTCAGAGCGTATATGCTTATGGAACTTCCACTCGTGGCATTCAATCAGAACGTTGTGAAGAAGGTTAAGGATATGCAGCTTTATGATAGATTCCGCGCTTCACAGGCATTTGAAGACCTTGAAACTGATCTTGATAAATATCAGCAAGAGCAGCAGAATCAATAATTTTCTTTTGTAGAAGAAAACCCTGGGAATTTTTCCCGGGGTTTTCTCTTTTCAGTATATGAAAAAGCTAATTTTGGGTTTACTGGTGCTGTTTTTGGTGCTCTCATGTGCATCACCACAAAAAAGTGTAAAAACCCCCAAACAAACAAAATATCCCACATGGTTTATTACTCCCCAGAATGCAGTGATCGGTTATGGACCGGTATATTTTATTAAAGAATCAGGCGTAAAAGAAGCGACTAAAAGTGCTGTTGATAATTTTGTGAAATTGTCTCACTGCTACGTGATGGGGACTCAGACCTATATCCAATCTATAAAAGGGCTTGACCTTGTGTATGACTCTCTATTCATACATGTGGAAGATTCTCCCGCAGACGAAAGAACACTACATAAATATTTTGCCAATGCAGACACATTTACTACTGAAAATATGGTCATCGTGATCTACTCTCGTTCATCCCCCGATGCATTAAACGAGCTTTTTTTATTCTCTGACGATTGCCTTTGGGTCGGCACGCCGCCTCAGGACGAAGAATATATTTACGCGATTGGTTCATGTAGTCAAATCTTCACTGAACATAAAGCGTGGGACAGCGCAGAAAATAATGCTATACTCAACCTTGCCCGAAAAATATCACTGAATAATGCAGTTGAAGTACTTGTGAATGAAGATAAACTAATGAGCAAGTTCGATGAAAATGTGAATGTTGAATTGTACAATATCGAAGTTATTGAACGCTGGAAGGATCCGGCAACCAATTCTTATTATGTGCTTATACGCATGTGATATTGATAAATAATTTACAAGCTCAAAAAGTATGCAATAAAGACACAGATATGGCAGATTATTATTATAATGAAGCCGACTCAATAACTATTGAAGAATAAGTTGGATTTTAAAAACTAATCTGAAAACCAAATCTATTTGTTGCTTCTGATTCAAATATATCAGGACAATAAGCATAATCTATCTGGAAAGCTTTGATTCTAAATGAAGCACCAAAATTGACTTCTTTATCATTTAAACCACATCTCAAAGCAAGTAGGTTAAATAACCATGTCTCAACACCTGCATGGAAAATCATCTCTTCATCAGTTGTTTGAGAAACATCAAAAGCAATAAGTAAGGGCTCACCTTTAACTATAAAATCAAGTGCACACCCTATTCTCATTGTTAAAGGAATTTCTTCTTTTGTGGATGAATCCGTATCCCATTCGATGCTTGAACTAATATCTTGAGCTGTAATTCCAAAACGAAGTGAATTAAAAATTTTACTTTCAAAACCAATATTAAATAATAAACCTGCATCATAACCAAATCCTTTGGCTTCTTCATCATGTAATGAATGATTTAAATATTTCACTGTGAAACCAAAACCAATCAATTTACCAATATTTTTACAAACACCTAACGAAATCGCTAATTCTGAATCATCATATTTCCCTGTAAAATTACCAAACTCATCCCAACCGGAAATATCAGAAATTCCAAATTGATTTCCACTTAATGCAAAGGTTAGAGATGATTCAACAGGAATAATTAAACAAGCATAATTATGAATTCTATCTTGTGACATTAGAGAATACATTCCACCAGCAGTTACGGATTTTAACTGAAATAAACCACCTGGATTCCAATATAAAGAAGAAATATCATCTGCAATAGCTGTAAAAGAACTACCCAAACCACTTGCACGAGCCCCAACAGGAATTCTTAAAAATGCACCTGGTTGCCCACCACTATAATCACCTGCAAAGAGACTTACAAAAAGAAATAATGTAATTAATAATATGACTAATAATTTATATTTCATTTTCATCTCCGTTTATTTTAAAATTGATAGTTTGTTCATATAACTATCACCGGTATTTGATTTAATTATGTAAAAGTAAGTTCCATTTGCAACATCTTTTCCGCTTGCATTCTTTCCGTTCCAATTAAATTCAAAAATTTCATTAGTTTTTTGAGAACCACAATTAAGCTCTATAACAATTTGATTGGAAACATCATAAATTGTGATTGCATAATTACCTGAAGATTTTGGAGTATAGCGAAATGTTCCAACAATTCCTGATTCAGGATTGTATGGATTCGGATAGAAACAATTCTCTGCAACGATTATATAATTCTCTTTTATAATTGTATCACTTTCTGTATTTGTATCAGTAACTGTTAGAGAAACAGTATATATTCCGGATTCTTCATAATTATGAATCGGATTTTGTGCATTACTCGTTTTACCATCTCCAAAATCCCATTCCCAATAATTTATATCTCCTGAACCTTTAATAGATTCATCAGTAAATTCTACTTCCAAAGGCGGTTCGCCGCTTATTGGTAATGCTGAGAATTTTGCTTCAGGACCTTTATAAACCCTTATGCAATCTTCTGAAATTAAACTGTTCTCCAAACCATTTGAATCCCTGATGATTAATGTAACATAATAACAACCGGGATCATGATAAGTATGTGTTACATCTTGATGTTGACCGGGATCTTCAATACCATCGCCAAACTTCCAATACCAGAAGACTATTTCTCCCGAACCTGGTTGAGAATTATCCTCAAAATAAACAGTTAATGGTGGTGGACCACTATCAGGAGAATAAGAAAAATTCGCGATTGGTGGTTCCCAGACTTCAATCATATTATGATCTATCTTTGTATCACTTACATTATTAGTATCAGTAACTTTTAGAGAAACAGTATAATGACCGGAGTCGGGATATGTGTGAGTTATTGTGCCGATAAAGGTTGTATAGGTAGTGTCTGCCCCATCTCCAAACTCCCAATACCATTCATCAATTTCCGCAATGCCAGGATGTTCTGATTCATCAGTAAAATTAACAATTAATGGTTTTACACCTATTGTATCAACTGCCGAGAATTTTGCTATTGGTTTGTATCTTACAAAAATAAAATTTTCCTTTGTAATACTATCTTCTAATCCATTTGAATCTGTTATAGTTAAAGTTACATCATAATAATCTTCTTCAGTATATTCATGTGTTGGATTTTCATCAGTACTTGTTGAATCATCTCCGAACTCCCAATACCAGCTAATAATTTCTCCAGAACCTGGAATAGAATCATCATTAAATTGAACTTCTAAAGGTGGTTGTTCTTCAAGTGGGGGATCGGCAGAAAAGCTTGCAATTGGTGGTTCCCAAACTTCAATATAATTATTTTTTGTTATTGTATCACTTACATTATTAGTATCAGTAACTTTTAGAGAAACAGTATAATGACCGGAGTCGGGATATGTGTGAGTTATTATGTCGGTAAAAGTTGTATAAGTAGTATCTGCCCCATCTCCAAAGTTCCAATACCATTCATCAATTTCTGAAATTCCTGGGTGGTAAGATTCATCAGTAAAATTAACGATTAAGGGCTTTACACCTATTGTATTAACTGCTGAGAATTTTGCAATTGGTTTATATCTTACAAAAATAAGATTATCTATTGTTAAACTGTCTTCTAAATTGTTTGAATCTGTTATTGTTAAAGTTACATCATAATAACCTTCTTCTGTATATGTATGTATTGGATATTGTTCTGTACTTGTTGAATCATCTCCAAACTCCCAATACCAACTGATAATATCTCCAGAACCTGGAGTTGATTCATCAGTAAATTCTACTTCTAAAGGTGGTTCGCCTTCAAGTGGAGGATATGCAGAAAAATCTGCAATTGGTGGCTCCCATACTTCTATCATATTCTGTACAATTTTTGTATCACTTTCTTCATTTATATCTGTTACTGTAAGAGAAACAGTATAATGACCAGAGCTGGTATATGTATTGGTTGTATTTGGGATATTGGAATCAATAGTGCCATCATTATTAAAATCCCACTCCCAACTTATTATTACTGCACCAGATGGTCCCACTTCAGATGAATCTGTAAACACAACTTCCAATGGCTTTACACCTTCAAGGGGACTTGCATAGAAATCTGCTATTGGCGAACCGCGTGGTGGAACGATTAATGGGCCGGCATAAATAGTGTTTCCATCTTCTTTGGATGCCTTTATTTTATAGAACCACCTAGATTGTATATCATCTTTATAAATACTAAATTGATGTTCATTTGATAAACCGATACTGCTTTGGATAGTATCTTGAAGTGAACTTGGATCATCACCATAATATAGCCAGCAATCAGAGGGTTCGCTTGTTTTTACATTTACTATAAGAGTATCATAAATGGCATTCCATTCACCTGAAATATAACTAAATGAAAAACCGGTTGTAGTGTTTTCAATGTCCCAATGAAACTTATTAACATCTTGTTGTTCATCGTCTCTTTTAAGAACTTCAATAATACTTCCATCTGTATAAATGTTAGTATAATAAGAGTGGTCATTTATTAATATATCATTATCATAAATTACAAATTTACCAACAGGATTCGCTAGAATATAGGAAAAATAGCAACTATCTGGATTACTAATGTTTTTAATTTTTGCAATAAAGTTTTCATTAAGGGATTTACCCGTTATACTTTTTACTGAAATTATTTTCCATTCTCTGCCAGTTTCAGGGTCTTGACTTCTTCCACATGATGTAAGCAGATCATCAACACCTTTTCTAACAAAATCTCCATTGGTTCTTATTTCAATATATCTGCTAGTATCTTCAACACTTTCCAATCGCATATCTGCATCAGAAGCCATAGATAGAGTGATACCGTCTATTTTTATTAGACTAGCTTCAAATGGATCAGGTGAAAGTTGCCAGTTTAAATCAATTCCATCATAAGTTGAAGATAAATTTAATGTTGAATCTGTTGTGTTACAATAGAAGTAACTACTATCATTTAGTACAATACCTGTCTCTGGGATAACTAATGGTTCTTTAATATACCCATTAATCCTATCATTAGCAATATCAATATTCCATTCCATATTAAGGGAGTCTATAGGAGTAATTGTTTTACCACCTAAATCAAAATAATAACCATTAATAATCAGATAATCAGTTGTTAACTCGAAAGTAGAATTAGCACCTATATTCCATCCTAATAGCGACAGATAAACATTTAGCCAGCCAGCTAAATATGGCGAACCCTTATAATGAAATTTCATTCCTGCATCAAGATAAATACTTGCAAACCAAAGGTCTAAAATAAAATCACCAGCAAATGTATAATCACCAGTGCCCCACGCAAATTCAAAATTAGTACCTACTTCTACCTCAAATATTGGAAAAGGATTAATACCAGCTTCAAGTTCGCCATGAAGTATTCCAAGATCGAAATTAAGACCGATTTCAATACTGCCTATAACAACATTAAGTCCATCAACTCCAACACTTACTGAACATTCAAAATAAAAATTACCTGAATTAAAATTAATATATGAACCTTCTTTAATTGTTAAACCAATGTTTATACGAGATCTATCTTCATTGTAAAATATCTGTCCATTTTCCTCCAACATTTGTAGAGTCTCTTCATCAATGTATTCACTTTCTTTTCCTATTGGTATTGTAATACCTGTATCACCAGTAAAAACTAACTGTTCTTGCGCACCATCCCATTTTACATGAAATGTACTTCCTCCCAAGGGATCAAAGGAAAATCCACCATCAATCAAACCTATAGAGAAAATATTACTATCAAGATCGATACCGATCGAACCATCAGACACATTTAGAGAAACTCCGAAATCGTTATTAAGTAATTGTATTCTGATAGGCCAAATCTCAAAATCTAAACCCGTTGATAAGAAGAAACCAAATTCTGGATTGTCAAAATCTGTAATTGAAAAAATCACATTGGGCAGATATTCTGCATAGTATCCCAAAAAACTACCTGTTCCTTCTTCAATTTTTTCATCACAAAAATTAATAATACCATTAAATGGCATTGATCCTACATAATTTCCTAAACCAAGGGTGGTAGAAATTTCAGAAGTTCCCGCATTACAATCAAAATCCCAACTTGTTCCAGAGAAATTCCAATATGAGGAACCAATAATACTAAAATTATCATCATCTTCAATAGTAACTGTATTGTTCTGCGAATTAATATATGCATGACCACTTGGTATTAATACAAGATGGTCTGAATTTTGTATGTGTTTAATTTTAAGGTTTCCCCAAGCTTCTGTTAATTCCGGATTGTAGTTATCTGCTTTTACTACAAGCACACCGCATGGAATTCCGTCAACCTCAACAAAATGTGCTGTTACTGATTTTGGAGAGTCCATATAAATTTGACATGGATTTGGTGAAATACTTATATCACCACTCCAATGACTAAATGTCCAACCAGTTGAAGGAGTTGCCGTTAACGTTTGTGTTGAGTTTATTGGATAATACCCTTCTGTTGGGGAGACGCTTCCCTGTCCTTGAATATCTATATCAAGATAGTAATGTGTTGCATTATAATATGCAGTGTAGGTTTTATCTGTTGTTGGATAGACAGTTCTTGGATTGGTTGTACTTCCATCCTCCCAATAATCAAATGCATATTTAATATTATTTTTGTTTTGAGTATATCCCTCGAGCTCATGACAAGATCCAGGTTCCCAGTTAGTATAATAAGGTGTTGTCTTATTACTTCCATCCACTTTAACCTTTAATCCAGATGGTGAACTGTTTACGATTATTGAAATATTGCCTTCTTCAACTTCAACATCATGTGGTCCAAATACATTGTTATTCTCATTACTTTCAGGGACATGATCATAACTATCTATGACATAATACTGATGTTTTGTGCCTGTGGAACTGTAATTCATATCAGGATGTGAAAATGTAAAAGAGCTAGAGGCACCAGCAGAAAGACCTGGTATCGAAGTATAGAAATCTCCATCGCATGGGATAGTTGGTGCAGAGCTTTCATCCATAAATAAATCAAGATAAAATTGGCCAGCATCTCCATCACCATTGTTTTGAAAATATACAGTAGCAGTAAAAGATTCATTTTCATCAATAGGTGGAGTAGGTGAAATTGATACACTTGTAATCTCTAAATCTGCTAGTGTGGCTTCATAATACCAAAAATCTATATAATCAATAACATAACCGTCATTAGAACCTGCAATAAAATCACATCGCCCATCTTCACTAACATATATTTGAACTCCATTTTCATCAATTGTAAGTGTCCAAGCTTTGTTTTCTTTGTCATTAATTGTTCCTACATGAATCCATTCCCAATTTGAAAAATCTCTTAAATATATTTCTACATATTGACCACTTCCAGATTCATTACTCATGCATCTAAAATTGATTTTTACAGTATCAGCAGTTTGATCCACATTATTACAAGTCCAATAAGCATACCCCCAAGTGTTATGTGTATCTAATCCTAGTGCACCCCATGTAGAATATGGAATAGTTCCAGGTCCAGGATAATCGCTCGGATAATTTCCTTCATCCCAGTCACCATCACCATCATGCCACTCTTCATTATTTCCTTGAATATTACATGGATTTACCCATCCCTTTGTTTGCGGGTAATCTTCACACTTTTCTAATGTGATTTGTGTATTTATAATAGACTTAAATGTGTTAGGTTTTCCAATCTGCCCAAAAGCATTTGAAACAAAACAAAGTAAAAACATTAAAATTAGTAAATATTTAATTTTCATAAAATCTCCATAATTTAAGAAAATAGTTTAATTTCAATCATATCATCAATTATTAATCTTCCTCACTAAATTTCAATTATTTTAAAAAAAGTATACCATAAGTAAGTAATTTTTTTCATTCTGTCAAATTTTTATAAATTTTCCTTAAGCGAGGATGTTTACTTTATATTTTTTGTCAATCATTGTCAATTCCATAACTGCATGACCATTTTCTAAGATCATCATTCGCCTGCCCCGTAGCGAAGCGTATCGTGGTTAATCGACATTCGATATTCATTCCTTTTTGATTTAAGAATTATAACACCGATTTAAGATTTGTGAGCTATTCTTCTTTTCTAACGCAGACCTTGTTTCGTCCTTCTTCTTTTGCTTTGTAGAGCATTGCATCTACCCGTGAAATGAATTCTTTTTGTGATATATCAGGAGATTTTGTTGCAGCGACCCCTGCACTAAAAGTAACATGTATGGTTTGATCCTTATAGGTGAATGGATGCTTTTCACAGAGCTGACGAAGGCGGTCGGTCATTTCGTATGCATTGGATGCATCAGAATTTGGAAGGATTATCATAAATTCTTCACCGCCAAATCTGCAGGGCACATCGAGATTGGCACGTATTGTGTTTCTTATAAGCTGTGCGAGTTCGATCAGGACTTTATCCCCGAAAAGATGTCCATAAGTATCATTTACTTTTTTGAAATGATCAATGTCGATCATGCAGAGTGCAAGTGTGCCCCCGTATCGTTTTATCCTGTGCAGCTCTTCCTGAAGACGGATATCCATCTGCCTGCGAATATATAGACCGGTAAGAGAATCAAACATTGCGAGCCGTGCCGATTGAGCATATTCAAGAGAGACTGCGATCAATGTTGTAAGAATTATAAGAGAGCGCAGTTCAATACTTCCCAGTTTTTTTTGATCTCTCACATGCAAAACCAAAATACCGATCGCATTATTCCCGGAGCCGATTAAAGGAAGATATATTTTTGTTTGGGAATCGGAAGTAACAATTTCAGGACGTTTACGTATGATTATTTCCTCTAATGTAGAATCTTTGATATTGATCTTTTTATTCAACCTTGAAATGAGTCCATTTTCTAACAGTCCTGCTAAAATAGCTTCGTGTTTATTCTTTGTTTCAAGTATTATAAACTCAACCTTATTGCTGTGACCGAAATCAGAGAGAATATCAAGTGCATTATCAATGAGTTGATCGAGTTTCTTTTCTGACGCAAGCAAACGGGTGGCATAACTGAGGGTCTGAAAAATTATATCAGTATCTGTGAAAAGTGATTTTTCCATATTATTCATCCGTTAGAGTTTGATGCAAAAGACAAAACCTTACGAGCCGGTCAATTTTTTCTGATTCCTTTTATTTTTTAAGTGGATTGATATACTAAATATAAATAATTTGAATATTGAATATTATTATTAACCTTACCCACTCAATTTTTCAAAGAGACATTTTTTTTATGTATGAATCGTGTAAGGTTGATTGCGATGAGGTATACAAGTCCACAGATTATGATGATGGTCGCACCGGTCGGAATGTTTGCAGAAAAGGAAATTGCTATACCACTTAATGTAAAAATCATGCCCAGCCCAATCGCAAAAAACATCATTGCATGAAGGGTTCTCGTGTATAAACCGGCAATTGCGGCAGGTAGACTCAGAAGTGCTATCACAAGAATAATTCCGACTATTTGTATCAATACGACAATGGTGAGTGCAATAATACAAAGGAGAAGTATATATAAAAAATTTACAGGTAAGCCGCGCAACCGCGCCTGTTCCTCATCATAGGTGATAGCAACGAACTGCCTGTAAAATATAATTACAATAAAGATTATGAACACATTAAGACCCGCCAAGATATAGAGATTCGTGGAAGAAACCATGAGTATATTTCCAAAAAGATAGGAAAGCAGGTCCGTGCTGTAGCCGGGAGTGAGGTACATAAAGATCACGCCAACAGCCATACCCATTGCCCACAGCGCACTGATGACAGTGTCCTCATGCTGGTTTGCTTTCAACTTTACAAGTCCGATGATTATTGCAGACAGTATTGCGGAGACAAAGGCGCCGATTATGGGCGGCATGCTGAAATAAAGTGCAATACCCACTCCTCCCAGAACTGCATGTGCGATCCCGCCGCTGATAAAAGTTATCTTTTTTACCACGACGAATGTACCTGTTATTCCGCATACGATACTCGCAAGAATACCCGCGATGATGGCATTTTGCAGAAATGTATAGGATGCGACGCTCGATAATAATTCACCCATGATTATAAGTTACAATGATGTTGCAGGAATTTACTGTTTGCACTATAAATATCAAACAGAGATTTTCCGGTAAGTTCTGCGACAGAATGCATAGAAGCAAAACGGTTCAGGCAACATATCTTGTTCACATAGGAGGAGACAAAACCAACATCATGGGTGATCAGGAGGATCGTTGTGCTCTTGTTGAGCATTTTAAGCGTGTCGTATATGTCCTTTTCCATTGCTACATCCACACTTGCTGTCGGTTCATCCAGCATGAGGATTTTCGGTTCATTTATGAGCGCCCTTGCGATCAGTGCGCGCTGTTTCTGCCCTCCGGAGAGTTCGTGAAAATTCCTGTATGCTAGGTTATGAATTTCTAGTTTTTCTAGAAGAGAAAATGCCATTTCCGTCACTTCCTTCTTATATGCGGGAAAGAGCGAGTTTGCGGTGAGTGTATTCAATTTCACAATGTCGATCACATAGATGGGATAGTTTTTATCAAAAGCGCTGAACTGGGGCACATAGCCAATGAATTTACGCGCTTTAACCGGTGTTTTTCCTAGAATTGAAATCTTTCCCTTACCTGGTTTAAGAAATCCCAGGAGAAGTTTTATCAGCGTGGTTTTGCCTGCGCCGTTAGGACCGAGGATGGCAACGAAGTCATTTTTATCTATTTCGATTGTGATATTTTCGAGAACCGGTTCGCCATTGTAGGAGAACTCTACATCCTTAAGGGAAATGATCGATTCAGCAAGCTTATTGTCCATCGAGCACTTCCTTGAAGGTGTCTGCGATCGATCTCATATTTTCAAAAAAATCCTCTGCAAGCGGATCGATTGAAATGACTTTTCCGTGAATTGCCTTAGCCACAGTTTGTGCAGCAGAGGTGCTGAACTGTTTCTGAACAAACACCACACGTATGTTTTTCTTCTGTGCAAAAGAGATAACTTCTGCAAGCTGTTTTGGTGAGGGAGATTTGCCCTCGATCTGAATAGGTATCTGCATCAAACCGAATTCATCTGCGAGATAACCCCACGATGGATGAAAAACAAGAAATTCTTTATGTTCGAGCTGCGAGAGGCGGTCAGCAAAATATTGCTGCAGGGAAGTCAGGTCATCAAGGAATGTTTGAAGATTCTCAGAGTAATATTTGCTATTTTCAGGATCGAATTCTTGAAGAGTGTTACAGATAGTTTGCGCTTGAATTTTCACAAGTTCAGGACTTAACCAGATATGCGGATCGAGCTGGTGTGAATGATCGTGTTCCTCATTGTTTTCTTTGCCATGATCAGGAGACATTTTTTTGCGAAGGGTGAGAAAAGAGTCCATTGGACGCAGGGGATTGCCCTCTCTTGTATCGACCACGAGCAATTCGGGATTGAGCTGCGCAAGCTTTTTCATCCATGTTTCTTCAAAAGGAACGCCGATGCGGAAATAGATATCCGCTTGCGAAATGTCCTTCATTTGAGAAGGAGTCGGCTCGTAGGTGGCGGGACTGTGACCTGGAAGCACCATAACATGAACCTGTGCTTTATCACCTGCGATGCGTTCAACAAAATATTTCTGCGGAAGCACACTGACAAAGATGTTGAGCGTATCAGATTTCCGGGTGGTTTGTGTGCAGGAAATAATGATAACAAGGAGAAACAGGGGAATGAATTTTTTCATGATTCCCTGCACTCTTTGCAGAGCCCTTCGATTTGAAGGAAGTGGGTTTCTGCCTTCGATTGAAGCTGGTCTTCAACAAGTTGTTTTATGTTTTCAAAGTCGCAGTATTGTACGCAGGATACCTTGTGGCATTTTCGGCAGATAAAGTGATGATGATCCTGCTGGGTGGAGCACAAAAAATAATAGAGCTGGTTATCCTCTTTCCGGATCGAATAGACAATGCCGATATCCTGAAATTGTTGGAGGATCCTATATACTGTTGGAAGTCCAATTTTTTGGAACTTTTGTTTAAGCATTCTCCATAACTCCTGCGGAGAGAAATAGGTGTTTTTGCTTTGCATGATCCGAAGAATCTCAAATCGCTTTGGAGTTTTCTTGAGATCGTGTTGTCTTAATATTTCTATATACTGTTTGATCATTATTTTGTCTCCATATTCCGTAAACGAAAATCGTTTTCATTTAGAATGCTGTCAATAATTTCATGGTGTTTGACAAGAAATTTTTTTGGGTGTGAGAAATCTCAAAGAGGAGATGTATGCATGAAACCGCGATTGATCGTTCATAGCGATGTTTGGAGTATTCCTGATGAGCAGGATGGAGCACACGTTCAGGGTGTGAAACGGTCAATGCAAGAAGTCTATCCACTTATCCAGAGAGGAATTTCTGACAATTAATGCAGTTGAGAAAGCTGCTTGCATTCTGTGGGAAGATCCGAACTTTGTTACAGCAATAGATTTTATTGTTTAAAAACAACAATTCTTAATATGTATGAATTGCACTTGTTGTTTACTAAAATAAAGAGCAGAAGGCAACTGAAAGTGTAAACAACATTAGATTTTCTTACAACTAAACCTATCAAATTACGTGTTTTACAAAAACTTGACAGCGAAAAAATAATTTTTCTAAAATTGATAGTGATGTAATTATTTTGAATGAAAAGGTTAGCTTCTTTGGTAGGCATTTGTCCCTTCCGGGGTTTTTGGATATAATCAATTAAGTCTTATAATGAATAACTATGAAAAATGCGATTTTATTTATTACAATTTTTTTCTCGTTCTTATTTTGTGTTTTAGCACAAACTCAAAAATTTGATTTTGCTGATGAGCCAGAGGACAGTACTGCTAATGCATATTCATCTTTGGTAATTACAGGTTCATTTTCAATATACATGGGTTGCAGACCTGCTGTTTGGGTACAACAAAAATTTATTTTATTATCAAGAACATTAACTTATTTGATAGGAAAATCTCAAACTAATGGGTACAACTATTATATTAACTAAATATTAAATGAGGAGTTAAAATGAAAAAAAGTATTTTTTTAATTTTAGTCTTAGTCTTAATTATTCCTTCGATGGCCTATTCTGCTGCAGTTACAAGAACAACAGCAGAACAGGTTGCTATGAATTGGTATTCTGAAAGGAATAATAAGGCTTCAGGTGAGTTTATTATTGTCGAAAGTTTCATTGAAATGGAGAATACAGAAAATATATTCTTTATTTTCAATTTTGATAAAATCGGTTTTGTGATTGTTTCAGCAGATGATATTGCAGTACCAATTCTTGGTTATGTTTTTGAACATAATTATACATCAGAAAATCATCCACCTCAATTTGATGCTATGCTTGCCAGTTTTAGAGAGCAGATATTGTATGCTAGAGAGAATAATCTATCTCCACCACAGGAAACAGTAGATAAATGGAATAGACTTAAAGTTACAGCTGATATGTTTGTACCTGAGAACTTTAGAGCAGTGGGTCCATTATTATCAACTACCTGGAACCAGGGACTATACTACAATGAGAGTTGTCCTGCTGATGGTGCAAGTACGGCAGGCAATGGCTATGTCTGGGCAGGATGTACTGCTACGGCAACAGCTCAAGTCATGAAATATCATGCTCATCCTGTAACCGGTGAAGGTTCACATAGTTATACTGACGCTACCTATGGACTACAATCTGTAAACTTTGGGGCAACAACCTATAACTGGGCACTTATGCCAAATAATGTACTAGCTGTAAATCCTTTTGTCCATACACTGTTATATCATGTAGGAGTAGGAGCAGAAATGCAATATGGAGCAACTGGTTCGGGAGCCTGGATTGGAGGAGTACATCCTGCTACAGCATTAAGTGCATTGCAGAATCACTTTAAATATGATCCTAATTCTTATTATGACCAAAGAAATAATTATAGTGCTACACCATCTGTTTGGCATTCAATGCTTAAAACTGAATTGGATAACAATCGTCCGCTTGTGTATGAGGGATATAATAGTGGCTGGAGTGATGGTCATGCTTTTGTAATAGATGGTTATTCGGGTCTATCTAATGATAATTACCATGTCAACTGGGGTTGGAGTGGAGGGTATAATGGATATTACACCTTAGACGCTTTAGCACCTGTTCTTCCCAGCTATGATTATAGATTTTATCAAGCAGCACTTTTTGGAGTGGAACCACGGAAATGGAAACCATTACCAGATGTCTCAATTAATGTGTCTTCGTTACCTTATACTGGTGTTGATCTTGATGATTATTATGAAGGACCAGTTGCATCGTTAAGCTATAGTGTAGTAACAGATCTTACCGGACAGGAATTTGCTCTAACTATCAATGGTAATAATGAACTTTATTTCACAGCTAGTCCTTCAGTAACAAGTAATGTGAATATTGACATCACAATTCGAGCTACCTATACTGGTGGAACTGCAGATGATACATTTAATTTCATTATTACCGTTGCGTCAGCAAATTATGATTGGGGTGATGCACCAGATCCAACATATCCTACGCTTGCAACAAGTACAGGGGCATATCACCAGATTGTAGCTGGTATTCAGCTTGGAAACACTATTGATTCAGAACCCGATGGTCAACCTAATTCCACCGCAACCGGTGACGATATTGACGGTAATAATGATGATGATGGTGTCGTTTTTAATTCTGCCTTAATTCCTGGCTCAACAGCTGCTGTAACCATTACCGCATCAGTTCCTGGCATATTAGAGGGATGGATCGATTTTGATGGAAACGGAAGCTGGGCCGATTCGGGTGAACAAATAATTACGAATGTTTCTGTACCTGCAGGTTCGACTATCCATAATTTCACGGTTCCGATTTCCTCAATAACAGGGTCAACTTATGCCCGATTCAGATTTTGTACACAAGGTGCAACAGTATTTTTTGGGCAAGCTCCTGATGGAGAAGTGGAAGATTACCAGATAACCATTGGTGAGGAAAGCTCAACTAAATGGGAACAATTACCTGATCTGTCACTAACCGGCATGGACGTTGATGCTACATTTAAACCTGCCGCCCCTGATAACATGCTACTTCTTGCAGATGATTTTCTTTGTTCTGAAACAGGTTATATAACTGATATTCATATTTGGGGTTCCTGGATAAATGATTATATCCCATTTTCTGAAGATCCTGCAGCTGTTCAAATTAAATTCAGTATTCATTCAGATATTCCTGATCCTGATGGACCTGGTCCTGAATATAGTATGCCGGGAGATATGTTATGGATGAGTATATGGATTCCTGGTCCTGATGATGTTGAAATGGTTTATGAAGGTCCGGAAGATTGGTATAATCCAGCTCTACCAATGTGGATAAATGATAATCATATTAAGTGTTACAAATACAATTATATTTTAGATCCACTGGACTATTTCCTGCAGGAAGGTACAATTGATGAACCAATTGTCTATTGGCTTGATGTTCAAGCCCTGCCAATGGATGACAACGCTGAATGCCGTTTTGGTTGGAAAACATCTCTCGACCATTGGAATGATGATGCTGTTTGGGTTGTTGCCGAAGAACCATATACTGGAATTTGGAATGAATTAATATATCCAGACGGTCATGAATTTGAAACTGAATCAATTGATTTGGCATTCCAAATAACAACAGAGGGAGAACCAACTGAGGAATACGATTTCGGTGATGCTCCCGAAGGTCAAACTGCTATTGCTTATCCTTCAACAGGCGTAACTGGTGCATTCCCAACTTGTATCACAGTAGGTACGGCAAGTTCTTATATCCAACATGGAACTGGAGAAAATCTAGCCTGGTTTGGACCTATGGTTGATTTGGAAACAGATGGAAACGCCGGACTCTGCCCGGGATGTTTCTCAACTTATGATGATGATGAATGCTTCAATGATGGAGATGCTGGACTTATCATGCCTGGTTCATACACAATTGATGCATCTGATACAGTAATTCCATGTCCTGGAGTTACAGCAGGTTCTTCACTTGGTGTTATTTGCCAAAACGCAACATGGGGTGTTGATATAGATATAGATGTTAAAAACTACATGGCTGTGGATGGTTATATAAATGTTCTCTTTGATTGGAATCAGGATGGACAATGGCAAAACAATTCTGCTACTCATTGTTCTGGTGTTTTGACACCTGAACATGTACTGGCTGACTTCCCTGTTCCCGCTGGTCATATGGGGCCTCTGTCCAGTTTAATGGCTATCGGCACATCTTTCCAGATTGGTCCGAATGATGGCTATGTTTGGGTACGATTCTCTATCACTGAAGTTCCAGTTGGAACAAGTGATTGGAATGGTGATGGTGTCTTTGAAGATGGTGAAACAGAAGATTATCTGCTTTATGTTGAAGGAGAACCTGAAGAACTTGATTTCGGGGATGCACCAGATCCTGCTGGAGCAATGATGTATCCAACTACTCTTGCAAATAACGGTGCACGGCATGTGATTGATTATCAAATCTATATGGGAATTAGTATTGATTCTGAATTAGACGGACAACCGGATGCAACTGCAACCGGTGATGATAATGATGGAAATGATGATGAAGATGGAGTTCATTTCACCTCTATACTGGTTCAAGGATACACTACTTATGTGGTGGTCAATGCTTCTGTAGATGGTTTTCTTAATGCGTGGGTGGACTTCAATATTAATGGTAGTTGGGCTGATACTCTTGAACAAATATTTAGTGATGTGAGTCTTGTTGCTGGAGATAATAATTTAAGTTTCAGTGTGCCGGCAGGTGCTGTACCAGGTCCAACCTTTACGCGTTTCCGCTTTGATACAACAGGTGGTCTGACTTATACAGGACAAGCGAATAACGGTGAAGTAGAAGATTATCAGGTAGCCATCCATGAACCGATTGAAGATAGCAAGATGCACTTTCCACAATGGCCCGATCCATCTGGTTGGGATGTTAACTGTACTGAACCAAATATTATTGCTGATGATTGGACATGTATTGAATCAGGTCCAGTAACAGATATTCATTTCTGGGTATCATGGTTTACTGGTGATGGAACATCTGGTCTCATCGATAGTATTCATATAAGTATCCATGCCAATATTCCCGCGGGTACTTTACCTTATAGCAAGCCCGGAAACCTTTTATGGCAAATGAACTTTAAACAAGGTGAGTTTGGCTATGAAGAATTCTGGGACTATGGTTTGCAGGGTTGGTATGATCCTCATTCTGTCCCACAACAAGTAATTCCAGACGACCATGACTACTTCGATTTGATAAATATTACAAATATTCCCGATCCTTTTAATCAGCAAGAAGGTACTATCTATTGGCTTGATGTGAAGATATTTATGGATCCCGATAACTCCAGTTACAAGTTGGGTTGGAAGACTTCTCAGCATCACTGGGAAGATATAGCAGTTTATTTTAACGGTTCAGACTGGATTCCTCTTTACGATCCAATTACTCAGGAACCGTTCGATATGGCTTTTGTCATTACAGGAAGTGAACAGCCCGTGGAATTAGACTTCGGTGATGCACCTGATGATACACTCGGTACTGGTTATTCAACACTATTGATTAATGATGGAGCCCGACATATAATAGATTATGCAATATACATGGGAGATAGTATTGATGCAGAACCTAATGGTCAACCAAATTCTACTGCGACTGGTGATGATGACAACATTTTATATCCAGGTGTTGTTGATGATGAAGATGGAGTTACTTTCACTTCAATTCTTGTTCCAGGATACACTACGTATGTGACAGTTAATGCTTCTGTAGATGGTTTCCTAAATGCATGGGTTGACTTTAATGGTAATGGTTTTTGGGATCCTGATCCTGCAGAGAAAATATTTAATGATGTAAGTCTTGTTGCAGGAGATAATGATTTGAGTTTCAGTGTACCCGCAAGCGCGGTAGTATGTACGACCTTTGCTCGATTCCGATTTGACACAATCGGAGGATTGACTTATAGTGGATTGGCACCTAATGGTGAAGTAGAAGATTATCAAGTAGTCATTCACGATTCAATTCCAAACAGCAAGATGCACTATCCACAATGGCCTGATCCAACCGGTTGGGATATCAAATTCCAACCACCAAATGTCATTGCTGATGACTGGCAATGTATCGAATCGGGACCTGTAACTGATGTTCATTTCTGGATTTCTTACCAAGGTGATATTGAACCGGATCCCTTCCCTGGTATAGATAGTATACATCTTAGCATTCATGATGATTTTGAAATTTATCCCGGAATGTCTCAGCCAGGTAATTTATTATGGCATGATAATTACTATACAAATGATTTCTCAATCTCAGGTCCCTTCTTTGGAGATCAGGGTTGGTTTGTTCGCGATACATGGTCTTATATACAGAATGATCATACAAAATTCTATCGTATCGATATTGAGAATATTCAAGATCCCTTTGTGCAATGTCAGGATAGTATTTACTGGCTTGATATATATGTTGCTTTAGAAGAGCCAGATCTTTATCAGGTCGGATGGAAGACTTCTGGTGTTGAACATTTCAGAAAAAATGCCATGTATGGATGGTTCCATGCAAGTGGTGGTTGGGAATGGGATGAAATAGTGCATCCCATTACCGAGGAATCGCTTGATATGGCTTTTGTAATTACCGGTGAACCTGGAGATCTTGATTTTGGTGACGCACCCGATCCTGCTGGAGCAATGATGTATCCAACTACTCTTGCAAACAACGGTGCAAGACATGTAATAGATTATATTACCTTCCTCGGTGATACAATTGATGCAGAAGCTGATGGTTGGCAAAGCTCAGATGCCCTGGGAGATGATACCCATGACCTTGATGATGAAGATGGTGTTACATTTAATTCAAGTCTCATACCTGGTGGTTCGACTGAGGTGACTGTCATAGCTTCTGTTGACGGTGTCCTGAACGCATGGGTTGACTTTAATTGTAATAACGATTGGGGTGATCCAGGCGAACAGATATTTAATGATACAGCTCTTTCTTCAGGCACAAATACTCTTATCTTCAATGTTCCCGCTGGAGCAGTAAAAGACTCAACCTTTGCCCGTTTCCGCTTTAATTTAATAGGTAATTTAGATTACGAAGGATTAGCATGCAAAGGTGAAGTTGAAGATTATTTAGTTGTAATAGAAGAAGCTTTAGACTTCGGTGATGCCCCCGATCCATTATATCCAACATTGCTTGCTCATAATGGTGCACGGCATGTGATAGATTATGTTACCTTCCTCGGTGATACAATTGATGCAGAAGCTGATGGCTGGCAAAGTGCAGATGCATTGGGAGATGATATCCATTACCTTGATGATGAAGACGGTGTTGTATTTAAACCCATTATAACTGGAAGTCCTGCACAGGTTATTGTTACTACAAGTGCTCCTGGCTATTTACAGGGCTGGATGGATTTCAACCAGGATGGTGATTGGATCGACTCTGGTGAGCAGATATTTGCCGATGCTTACGTTCACTTCGCAAGTACGGTCTGCTTGAACTATTATGTTCCTGCTACTGCTGATACAGGATATACATTCGCTCGTTTCCGATTTAGCACCATTCCCGGGCTCGCAGATTCTGGACTTGCAGCAGATGGAGAGGTAGAAGATTATAAGGTTCACATCGTTGATGTTTCTGATGTCAAGTGGTTACAATTACCATGCGAAGAATTACCCGGTTTACATTGCCATGATGAATTTATAAATCGACATGATGCAACGATTATAGCAGATGATTGGCTTTGCAATGGTGGACTTGTAACTGATATTCACTGGTGGGGTAATTACGAACACGTCAATCAAGGTATTGACCATTTCCACCTGAGTATTCATGCTAACGATCCGACAGGCAGTTGTCTGCCATTAGATCCGGAAATCTGGGACGTGGATGTTCCATTCTCAGATGCATATGAAACATCTACAGGTTTGTACAATAGTGAAGGTAATGCTATTTATAGTTATGAATATTACCTCACTGAACCATTTGAGCAAACAGAAGGTGAATTCTACTGGCTGGATATTTGTGCTTATTCGGTAGATCCTAATCCTCCTAATAATGTTATATGGAGATGGCAGGAATCAGCACGTTCCACATCACCAATACTTTGTCCGGCTTCAAGTAAAACTTTGTACTTACCATGGCTCAATATTATTTGGACTTCAATTGACCCGTACAGATATAGTGATATGGCTTTTGCAATTACATCTGAGGAATTACCCGCAATTGATTATGGTGATGCCCCAGATCCTACTTATCCAACGCTGTTAGCAAGCAATGGAGCCAGACATGCACTTGATGGTGTCACCTACCTTGGAAATCTAACTGATGGAGAAGCTGATGGATGGCAAAGCATCACTGCTCTGGGTGATGATAATCACAATCTTGATGACGAAGATGGTGTGATATTCACCTGTCCATTGATACCGGGAGAACAAGGTGCAATAACAGTAACTACAAATTCATCCGGTGTAGCGTTTTTCAATAGCTGGATAGATTTCAATGCTGATGGTGATTGGTCTGATGCTAACGAACAAATCTTTACTGATTTACCTCTTTCGGCTGGAATAAAGCCATTAAACTTCAATGTACCTATAGGTGCAACAATTGATTCTACTTATGCACGATTTAGATTCTGCACAGTGGCTGGTATTGCAGATACCGGTTATGCACCGGATGGTGAGGTTGAAGATTATAAGATAGAGATATCAGAAGTTCCGGATGACGACTGTAAGATGCATTATCATCAATGGCCGGATACGACGTGGTACGGTATGGATGTACGAGCTACTGAACCTATCATTCTTGCAGATGATTTCCTTTGTATAGAAGATGGATTGATTAATAGTATTCATATATGGGGTTCGTGGCTCTTTGATATGGTTATGCCACCGGCATTCTATCTTTCCATTTGGTCAGATAATCCAGACGGACCTGGTGGATTCAGCCAGCCAGAGCTAGAGCTCTGGGGACGATACTTCGGTTATGGTGACTATATTGAATCCCTCTACACGACTACAAACGGTGAATTTTGGTATGATCCAACATCCCAACTTCTCCTACCCTTTGCTGATTTAATGATATGGCAATACGACTTCACGATTCCGGATTCCGAAGCTTTTGTACAGGAAGTTGGTACAACATACTGGTTAAGCATGACAGTCATGGGATTACCGCCAGATCCCAATATTGGTTTTGGCTGGAAAACATCTGTAAACCACTGGAATGACGATGCGGTTTGGAGCTTGGGATATGCCAAAGACAGATTGACCTGGAATGAATTACGATATCCAGATGGACATCCATTCCATCCCTATTCAATTGATTTCTCATTCTATATCAATTGTGAACCCAGCACACCTATTGTAAATATTAGCGTTTCATCAGATACTGTGTATGTAACCTGGGATCCAATACCATGTGCAGATAGCTATACGGTTTACAGTTCACTAGATCCGTATGCTCCTTTCCCCTCTGGCTGGACGGTCGAACAAACAGGAATTATAACACCATCCTGGTGTGAAAATGCTTCTGGAACAACAAAGAAATTCTATAAAGTTGTTGCAGTTAAATAGCTCACGATTTGTGAAGGGGCTGGCTTGGTGCCAGCCCCTCTTTTCTTGTAAAAAATGGGTTAATACCTTTTTTGTGTTATTAAATAACTTGTAACTGATTGATAATGTGTTGATTAGTGTTGATTTAAAATTTTAGGAAATTTAAATGGGCAAAAAAGTGTCCATATTGTCAATCGGAACGTATAATAAAACATAGGAAAACCAGAGATAATCTTCAGAGGTATAAATGTCTTTCATGCTGCAAAACGTTCCAGAATAATCGTTACAGAAAACGAAGCCTATACGACAATATGTGGCATGAATATGTCTATGACAGGTGTACTATAAGACAGTTATGCAAGCGGTATACAAAGGGCAGGAATTGGGTTGTTGGCAGATTAATGGAAAGCCCAATATTTTCTCATGAATTATCCCCTGCTCATGTGGTTATTATCGCAGATACGATATTTGACGCTTCGGCCACGCCTTGAAGCATCAAAGGAGTTAAAGAAATTAACATCACATTTAACTGAAATACGCGAGGAAAAATTCATTGGAGGTTTTAGACGTTGGGAAGATAAATGGAGTGATTTCTTAAAAGAAAAAACATTACATCCGAACGGAAGCAAAAGTTATACACATCGAAAACTACGTTCGGCAAGACGAAGTATAAGACGTCATTTACCCTATCTTTTTACCTATCAAAAATATCCCAAACTGGATATCCCAAACACAACAAATGACTTAGAAAGCTTGAATAGTAAAATTAAAGATATATTAAGATCTCATCGGGGTTATTCAAAAAAATTAAGAAACAAAATTATAAACGAAATCCTATCTTTTAACTAAAAAAAACAACACAAAAAAGGTATTAACCCACATTTTACCATTTAGTTCATTTATACGTTTAATAATATCCCAATCATTAGCTGTATCATTTATTTGTATTCTTCTAATTTTTGTCAAATATCATCTGTTTGTTGGGATTCATAATGTGCTGAAAATAGAAGGTTAAGTTCTTTAAGAGAGTATGAAAACAAAAAAGCCCCATGCAAAAATACCAGGGGCTTTCCTTTTCTAGAGGGAGGAATTACAAATTCTCAATTATTTCTAAATATTTTTCTATCGGCTGGTTGCCTACAAGCTCATGCTCCTCGTTAATGATTATTTTAGGGACTGCGCTCACAGAATATTTTATCGATTCCGTATTAAAGGAAGAAGCATCGACCATATCGGCAGAGATGTGCTCATTCGACATTGCGAGGTGGTGGGCATTGCTCACCGCGCCCGGGCAGTGCGGACAGCCAAGGGTAATAAAAACCTGTATGCGTACATTCTTTTTAATCGCATTAATGCGCTTCATGAGTTCGTCATTGAGCTCATGTTTCTGTCCGGACACTTCGAGCAAGCTCGAGATAAATGAGTTGATCTCATAACCGCCGGGAAGACCGAAAAATCGTATGCCATTATCCTTGTCTTTGGCAGTCAAAATGACCATTGCAGGTATCTTATCGACACCGTATTCTTTTGCGATATCGCTGTCTTGCTTGAAATCATATACTTTCATTTCAAGTTTATCGGAAAGTGCAACAAATTCATCGAGAAATTCATGAGTTTCTTTGCACGAATCACATTCAAATTCCTGTGTGAAAAATGCGATGGTAACTTTATTTTGAAGCTTTTGCAAAATTTCTTGAAGCTGCTTCTTTATCTGTTCAGTGAATAGGTCCATGTGGGTTCTCCCATGTAATAATTATTTTTCATACTTTCAAAGTATGTAATATCAGAACAATATAATCACTCTTTTGGAATTGTCAAAAAGAAAAAATATACAATTCCAAATTACTAATATCTAATAACTAATAAAATGACAAAATCCAAATGTCTAATCAAGATCTGCACTTAAGCATTTAGAAATTAGAAATTTGTAATTAGAAATTCACGTTTCAATGAATGTTTACTATCACAAAAATCTTATAATAATTAATAGAATATTGATTTAGAGTATATACTTGGTCAGGTCTTCGTCGGTAATGATCTTTGCGAGTTTTTTCGTTACCAGTTCTTTTGTAATTTTTATATTTTCAGTTTTATTATCAGGCAGTTCGTAGAGATAATCTTCCAGCAGAATGGAAAGGACGGTATGCAGTCTTCTTGCGCCGATGTCTTCCATTTTTGTGTTTGCGAGTGCTGCAAAATTTGATATCTCTTTGATCGCACCCAACGTGAAACGTACGTCCACGCCTTCTGTTTTGAGCATTTCAGTATATTGCTTGATAAGGGCATTTTTAGGAAGTGTAAGGATCTTTGCGAAATCTTCTTCGGTAAGACTTTTCAGTTCGACGCGAATCGGGAATCTGCCCTGCAATTCGGGAATAAGGTCAGAGGGTTTGGAAACATGAAATGCTCCCGAAGCAATAAAGAGGATATGTGTCGTATCGATCATTCCGTATTTTGTGGGAACATTTGTGCCTTCGATAATGGGAAGGAGGTCTCGCTGTACACCTTCGCGGGACACATCGGGACCATGCTGGGATTTTTCTCCAGCGATCTTGTCTATTTCATCAAGAAAGACGATGCCGTTCTCTTCGACCCGTGTGATAGCGATCTCTTTTACATCGCTCATATCAACGAGTTTTTTTGACTCATTATAAAAAAGGTAATCGAGTGCTTCGCTGACCTTCATCTTTTTTCGTTTGCCGCCCGAAGAGTGCCCGGGCATAAATCCTGCGAGGATCTCGCCCATATTGATGTCAAAACTGTCCATACCCATACCTGAGAAGACCTCGATCCGCGGTTCGGGTAGATCATCGAGTTTCATCTCTATTTCTCTATTATCAAGAGAGCCGCTCTGGAGCATCTTTCGAAATTTTGATCTGTTTCTCTCGTGTTTTGCCGTTTCTTCATCGAATTTTTTTCGCTCCAGTTTCTGCTCTTCGAGAGAAAGGTTTGTTTTTCGCTGACGTTTTAAGGGAGGGAGCAGAAGATCGAGCACTTTTTCTTCAGCACGTTCACGCGCTTCATCTTCGACTTCCCCAGTCAGCTCGTCGCGCACTTGATTGATCGAAAGACTTACGAGCTCACGAATAATGGATTCCACATCACGACCAACATAGCCCACTTCAGTGAATTTTGATGCCTCGATCTTAATGAAAGGAGCGTTGACTAGATTGGCGAGCCGTCTGGAAATCTCTGTTTTACCCACGCCTGTGGGTCCTATCAAAATAATATTGTTTGGAAGAATTTCATCACGAAGTTCTTCCGACACGTTCTGTCTTCTCCAACGGTTTCGAAGAGCGATAGCTACTGCGCGTTTTGCCTTGTCCTGGCTTATCACATATTTATCGAGTTCTTTTACGGTTTGTTTTGGAGTTAGTTCATACATATCCATCTAGATTTCCTCTATAACTGTATTGTCATTAGTGTATATACAGATTTCCGAAGCGATTTTAAGAGCTTCTGTGACGATCGCTTTTGGATTTTTTTTCTTATCTTTAATGAGCACCATTGCTGCAGCTTTTGCATAGGGTCCGCCGGAACCAATCGCTGCTATGTTATGATCCGGTTCGATCACGTCGCCGGTACCTGATAAAACAAGCAGACAGGTTGCATTACCCGCGATGATCATTGCTTCGAGGCGCCGAAGGTACTTGTCGGTTCGCCATTCTTTTGCAAGTTCTACAGCAGCTCTCATAAGATTACCTTTATATTCTTTTAGTTTTTCTTCAAATTTTTCAAATAGTGTGAAAGCATCGGCAGTAGCACCTGCAAAACCAGCAATGACTTTTCCTTCATAGAGTCTGCGTACTTTATGGGCTGTTGCCTTGAAAATAGTATCACCCAATGTGACCTGACCGTCGCCGCCAATGGCTACTTTTTTCCCGATCTTTACACCGAGTATCGTTGTTCCCTTAAGCTTTATCGTTTCCATTATCTTTTATAACCCGTGATCTCTTATTTTTACTTTTCTGTTTTTTTTCTTCTTTTTTCAGATTTCCATTAATATACTTCTGATAAATCACATCGATTTCATCTCCTGTAAGGGTTTCTCTTTCTAGCAATTCATTGGCAAGTGTGTGCAGGAGGGGTTCATTCCCGGAGAGTATTTTCAAGCATCGCTGGAACTGTACCTCTATGATATCTTTTATTTCTGAATCGACTAGTTTTGTAAGGGCTTCGCTATGATTATTTGGTCTGCCGAGTTCTTTTCCGAGGAAAACATTTTCATCTTTGTCACCGATGGTCATGGGTCCGACCTTGTCGCTCATGCCCCATTCGCACACCATTTTCTTTGCAAGTTCAGTTGCCTTTTTGATATCATCTCCAGCACCTGTGGTTGGCTCTCCAGAGGCAATCTTATCTGCTGCACGTCCGCCAAGCAGGTGAGCAATTGTGGCTTCGCAGTAGCTTCTCGAATAGGTAAGTCTGTCATCGAGTGGAAGGAAATGAGTTGAGCCGAGAGAGCGTCCGCGTGGAATGATCGTTGCCTTATGGATTGGATCGCTGCCGGGGATGAATTTGGCAACCATCACATGACCTGCCTCGTGAAAGGCAGTATTTTTCTTTTGTTCATCTGTGAGCACCATGCTTCGGCGTTCCCTGCCCATGAGCACTTTATCTTTTGCTGCTTCAAAATCATCCATTTTAACTGCTTTATGTCCAACTCGTGCACCCCAGAGTGCTGCTTCGTTTACAAGGTTTTCGAGATCGGCTCCAGAAAATCCAGGTGTGCTTTTAGCGATCACAGAAAGGCTTACATCCTTTGCAAGAGATACTTTCTTTACGTGTACTTTCAGGATGCCCTCTCTTCCTTTCACATCGGGTCTGTCCACTACAACCTGTCTGTCGAAGCGACCGGGACGAAGAAGTGCGGGATCAAGAATGTCTGGTCTGTTCGTCGCAGCAATGATGATGACACTTTCATTATCCTCAAAACCGTCCATTTCCACAAGAAGCTGATTGAGTGTCTGTTCACGCTCATCATGACCGCCGCCGAGCCCTGCCCCTCTTTGGCGACCAACTGCGTCAAGTTCATCAATGAAGACGATACAGGGAGCATTTTTCTTTCCCTGTTCAAATAGGTCACGAACACGGGAAGCTCCAACTCCGACGAACATCTCAACAAAATCTGAACCACTTATGCTGAAGAACGGCACTTTTGCTTCTCCTGCAACCGCTTTTGCAAGCAATGTTTTTCCTGTTCCCGGAGGACCAAGCAAGATAACACCCTTTGGAATCCTACCTCCAAGTCTCTGGAATTTCTTAGGATCTTTGAGAAAATCAATGATCTCTTCAAGTTCTTCTTTTGCTTCATCTACACCAGCGACATCTTTGAAGGTCTTGTTCGAACGGCTGCCCGTGAACATTTTTGCACGGCTTTTGCCAAAGCTGAATGCTTTTCCTGCTCCGCCCTGCATTCTTCTCATGATAAAGATCCAGAATCCAATGAATATGATGAAGGGAAGCCAGTATGAGAGAAGTGTTGTAAATATTGATGGTTTCTTGGATATGATCTCGATGTCTTTATAGGTTGTTGCAATATTTTTTACAAGATCAGGATCGTCAAAAGGAATATTGGTAATATTTTTCGTGTTGCCAATAAAGTAGGTTATGTCTCTTCCGCTGAAGATGATCTTATTTACTTTTCCTGATTCCAGATCCAGCCGAAACTGGGAGTAGGATGCCTCTGATGAACCTGATCCGCTTGAGAAAAGCTGGAAGAAGGCAACGACTGCAAGAATGACAATAAGCCAGACAAGGAGGGAGCTTCCTTTTGGCGTTTTGACAGGTAATTTATTTTTTGGAGGTTGATTTTTATCCGGCGGTGTTTGATTAGCCATTTACTGATATATCTCCTTTTTTAAAATTCC
>Ga0075121_1000413_pt1 | contig 29577 bp, 39 predicted proteins | sample AntAceMetag02UKG_FD_69793 | JGI IMG/M metagenome (GOLD analysis project Ga0075121, IMG submission 69793) | Saline lake microbial communities from Ace Lake, Antarctica - Antarctic Ace Lake Metagenome 02UKG | ecosystem: Environmental > Aquatic > Non-marine Saline and Alkaline > Saline | place... | reverse complement strand
TAATGGTGAAGAAGTAAGACTAATATTACCACACCAATAATTAAAAGAGGTATTGATTAGAGAAACTCCTTCTACTGTAACATTTTGCATCTCATTTGAGTCATTAGCAGTTACATTAATGAAAATACTAGAACCACTAGAAAAGATATTATCTGCCATATTAATAGAATATATAACTGGAGGATATATGTCTGGACAACCATTGTAAAGAGGAATACCTGCAGTTAGGTTACAATCATCATTAACATCTAATATCCCATCATTATCATCATCCTCATCACAAGCATTTCCTTGCCCATCACCATCAGTATCTAATTGATTACTATTAGCAACATCAGGACAATTATCTGAACCATCATTATATCCATCATTGTCTATATCTGTTGTTGTACTAACATAACTTCCATCTAAAAAGAAAACTCTATCATCTCCTTCTGGATCATTAATAACATCATCCCACCAATCATCAAAATCATAAACACTATCTTGATAAGCAATAGTTGCATAACCACTAGAACCCCAACCTAAACCCCAACTATTTTTAACAATCCATCCATCAGAATTATAACCAACAATGGAAATTGCATGCAAATTCAAATAATAATAACCATCTCCCCCATCGTGCCAACAAGAACCATCCAAATATACATCTCCATCATGATTATCAACACCCACCCCGTCAAAGCTATCACAAACAACCATATATACAGTAACCGGACCATAATTAGAAATTGCATCTTTAATTGCTGAAGAACTAGCAGAAATAGAATTATAGTTTGCTTTTACTAATTCATTTGACCAATTAGTACATTTATTAGAACATGGATCATTAGCTGCATTATAAGGGAAACAAGACTCTTTAACTGTTCCATTATTTTTTATAATTTCAAGAGCCCCACTCTCCCAACCACCACCACAATTACCTGCTGAACTACAAGATATTAAATCTTGTTCAGACAAATCAATATCATAACTTTCATTATTTAAATTTATATTAACTCTTACTTCAACTATACCTATGGCAGAAAAAGCCCAACAAGAGCCACATGCTCCTTGATTTTTTATTGAAGTAACCCAATTACCATCATTACTTCTCCAATCAAAAGAAGAAGGAGAACTCCTACCACCTTCTCTTAAATTAGGGGTATTTTTTATATGAGTTACAGGTTTTTCAATTAAAAAATTAGCATCCTTTACGTAACTTTTATTTAGATTTATAGTGTTATTTTTTATAACTTTATTTTCAAAATAATAATCCCAAGCATTAATTTCTTCTTCGTCATTAATACAAATACCATATTCATTATTCTCTGAATCTATTTGGATTTCATAAGTTCCTCCACTCTCTATACAAAAAGAAGCAGAGGGGTTAGGCATAGCATATGCTGAATTAAGGAAAAGCAATAAAATAAATAAAAAAATAAATAACTTTGATTTATTCATTGACACTCTCCTCTAAAATAAGCCCATTCTTCACATTCTGAATTATCAAGAAAGATACAGACTCCATATTGATTTCCTGATGCATCTTCTCTAATTTCTAATTTGTATCCATCTTCAATACATTTTTCTGAAGCAGGATTAGCTAGTTTAGAAGAATTTTCTTTATCTTCGATTTTATTAGAACAACCACTAAAAATTAAAATAATCAATATTAAAAAAACTAATAGTATTTTTTTCATCTAAATAACCCCAGTTAAGTATATAATAGAAAATAATGGTAATTACATTTTATAAACATTGTTATAAAATATAGAAACTTTCATATTAATCATAAAAAGTAACCGCCCTAATCTTATGCAAAAAGGTAGCATATTTAGCTATAATCAAAAAAACCATTAGAAATCAATAGTGGCATTGATATTATTTATAAATTAATGAATACGTTCATCTGTGGCGTGTTTGTTTCTTATGAGAAAATCTAAATATAAAATAAATAACAAAACATCTACTCAATCAAACCATAACCAATCAGTCTAAATCGATTGCCGATTCTCCGAGAGATTGTGACTCTAGAATTCTGTGCGCAGACAGGAAGTTTCAATTTGCACTCAACAATGTCCTTGTGAACATTGATTACAGTACCAACTGTTGTTGCAGAATTAACATTAAGCATTAACACTTCATTTTTAGCAATAGGATTAACATTTAACTCTTCTTCTGAACCAACAACCCTTTCTAATAAAGTAACTTTTAATTTTAGTTCTCCTCTTATTGGTGGAAGTTTGTCAGGTAAACCAACAACATTTCCTGCAAGAGAATCTGAGTTAACAATACTTGGATCTAAATCTGTCATTAGAGCCATAGATCCTCCTGGAAGAATTTCTTCTACTTGTTTACCGCCAGAAATTATACTTTGAATTGTTGTGAAAATTGGTTCAGCAGTTATTTGATTATTTTTAGTAATTATGTGTCCAGGTCTTATCTCAACTTTTTCTCCAACTTTAAGTTTTCCTTGAACAACAACACCACCAAGAACTCCACCTTGAAGTTTCTCAGGTTTTGAACCAGGTTTATTTATATCAAAAGACCTTGCAATAAACATTTCAGGATCTTTTTTCTCATCTCTTTTTGGAGTAACAATAACTTCTTGTATTGTTTTTAGTAAAATATCAATATTAACTCCTCTTTTAGCACTTATAGGAATTACTGGAGCACCAGCATAAGTAGTAGTTGCTAAAAACTCTTTTATTTGATTATAATTTTCAACAGCCTCTTCTTTTGGAACAACATCAACTTTGTTTTGAAGAACTATCACTTTTTTTATTCCTGCAATCTCAAGTGCAGTTATGTGTTCTCTTGTTTGTGGTTGAGGACATTTCTCGTTTGCAGAAATTAATAATAATGCACCATCCATAATGGTTGTTCCTGCAAGCATTGTTGCCATTAAACTTTCATGACCCGGTGCATCAACAAAAGATATTTTTCTTACTGGTTCTGTGGGGGTCATATGAACTGGACATATTTTCATTGTTGTCCAACAATCCGGATCATCACAATCAGGACACTTTCTTATAACAGAATCTGCATAACCTAATCTTATGGTTATTCCTCTCTTTAATTCTTCAGAATGAGTGTCTGTCCATTTACCAGATAATTGCTCTGTAAGAGTTGTTTTGCCATGATCAACATGGCCAACTAAACCTATATTGACTTCAGGTTGTCCTAACTCAACTGGACTTAGCTTTTTCTTTGTAGTTTTATTCAACTTTGTTGAATGACCAGAAGACTTGCCTTCTGATTTCTTTGTAGTTTTTGATTTAGAAGTTTCTTTCTTAACAACTTTTTTCTCTTTAGCATCAGCTTTCTTCTTTGGCATAAAGCTAAGAAAAGGGAGTTCTTTTATAAATTTAATGCTGATAATAAACTTTAAAAATGGTGAACTAGAACTTTAGATTACAATGAAAAAACTACTAACAATACTAATAATTTTACTTATTGTTCCATTTGTATATGCGGGCAATGAAACAACTAATTCTGAAGGAAAAGAGTTGTGTGATTATATATTTGCAAAGACTAACATAGAAATTGGAACATCAGTTCCTAAAATGATTCCATATAAAAATGAAAGGTTTAATGTTTTCACAAATCAAGATGAACCTGTCGGACACTTAATATTTGAAGATGGATTAGTAACATCTTATAATTGTGAACAAATAGAAGAACCTACTTACAATGTTATTGTTGTAGGCAAATCAACAATTGATGACATCATGGATTCTGAATCACCAATAAAAGCGCTAAATGAAAAATTAGGTAATAAAGAAATTGATTTGAATGGTGTAACTTTTGGTAAACAATTCAAAGGTTTTATAACAAAACTAAGTTTGAGCATTGCATCTATTTTTATGTGATTAAATTAAAAACTAGGAGGCCTGATAATTTCAGTTTCACTAGCATAGTTAATCTTCCAACCTTGTTCTTTAATTATTTTTTCTACTTCTTTAACATACTTTTTATGGGTTATCAAATGAGTAATGAACTCATTAATAATCTCAAGCGACTGCCTATGAGTAAAAAATAAATTCTCAAAAGTTTTAAGATTTCCACTAGACCGCATTAGGAATTTAGAGTAAAAAATGCCAGAATCATAAATCTCATCTTTATAGTCAAGATATAACATATAATGATCAATAACAAGAAAATAATTTGGCTGACCAAAAATTTTTTCAAGAACCCAGCGATTAGAATTATCATATTTAAAATCTACAAGCTTTAATTTGTTAGGAACAGTTATAATATTTACAAGACCAGCCATATTATAACTAGAAAAGAAGTAGTATATAAATCCTTCTACAACATAAATATTAAAACCTGCACAAGCAAACATCCCATCAGATAAGACTTGGCAACTTCTAACTTTGAAGTCATTATTCCCAGTGCAGTGCCTAATAAAATAATTACTAATCCTAAGAAACTATCAAACACAAAACTCAGAATAATTATTGAAGTTATTATGGATAAAATCAATATCTTATAATTTATCTTTTCTACAATTCTAGAAAACACTTTAGCAATATTAGTTCCGAGAAAAACAGCAATACCACCAACAAAGAGAGATGCAGCAATCAACAATAATAGTGTTGGTAAATTTATTATTCCAACAATTTCTTTAACTGCAACAACACTACCATTTCTCGCTTTATTTATTGTGTAAAAAGTTATTAGTGAAACAAACATGTTAACAGTATTAATACCGCCGATAAAACTCAGGAAAACAGAAGGATTTTCTGTATCTTTCTTTTTCATTAAACTCATTCCAAGAACTGCAGACTGAGAAGAACCCATACCAGGAAGAAACGCTGCAACTATGCCAACAATTGTTGCAATGAAAACAGAAACTTTATGCTTTGCACTTATTATTATGTTTTGAAACTTTTGTTTTGTTAACTTACTTGTGTTTAAACTCAGGATTAAATTACTAATACCAAACAACCCGGTGAATAGATGAAACATTGGTTGGTTTAAATTTATGTCTAGTGCAAGTATTCCAAACATTCCTGCCAACAAAAATATAAATAAGTTCTTTAGAAACCTCTTTCTGTCTTTTAGAAAAATTAAAGATACAAAAAACAAGATAATATAACCAATATAGTTTTTTATTAATGCATATAATAAAGGAATTCCAAATATTAGAACAGGGGAAAGAACTACTGAAACAATTAATCCTGCAATTGAACCATACAAAGTATATTTTAATGCAAGAAAACCATTGCCCTCTAGCAACATTCTGTGTGCAGGCAGAATAGATAGTGCCATATCTGGATCAGGAACACCCAGATAAATACTTGGAATTGAATCAAGAAATGTGTGGGTTATACTCATAGAAACAATAAATAGAATAAAGTATAATATAGGAACATTAGAGAATGCAGCTGCACTCGACACGAGGAGTGCAGATATGAGATTTATGTGAATTCCAGGGATAAGGCCTGTGATGACTCCTGCACATATTCCAAGGATGATTGCAATTAGGATGTTTAGCATGATTGCAGCAAGCGTTTTAGAATTTATATGTTTCAGGGCTTAAAAGCTGAAAATTTTACGATTAAGGTAAAACAATAGGTAAATAAGAATTATTATGATTAATTATTTGTTTATTATGTTTCTTATTTTATTAAAAGAGAAGAATCAATTTTCTTTATAATCACGAATCATATTAAAATTATTACGTGAAAGACTTAAACCCCAAGTTTTAAGCTTTAATCTAACTTGGCTATAAGATAATCCATTATCAATCATATCAGTAACTTTGTTACCAACTAACTTATTAATTTCTTCATAAGAAGATTTCATTCTAAAAAAATTTTTACTAAATTTTAATCCATTAATTTTAGAAACTCTAAAATTATTTTTATAATCTTTATTGTTTAATCCATCTTTAATAACTTGATAAATAAAATCTAAAGTTTTAGTTTTATCAATAGAAGAATTTTTATCCATAATCTTTTCACTAATATTTGAAATTTTAGATCCTTTATTGTAAAGTTTAAATATTAACTCCCTGTTATTATTTGTGAAAGATTCATATTTATTATCTTTATTATCACAAATGTTGTTATAATTATTATGTGAAAGATTAAAGCCCCAAGTTTTAAGTTCTAATCTTATCTGACTATAAGATAATCCATTACGCTTCATTAATCTTATCTTATCACCAGCTAATCTCTCAAGTTCTCCTTCATAAGATCGTGATCTAAAGAAATTTTTATTAACTTTTAATCCATTAATCTTAGAAACTCTAAAGTTTTCCTTAGAAGAATCATCATTCATACCCTCTTTAATAACTTGATAAACTAAATTTAAAGTTTGTTCTTTATTAAAAAAAGCAGAAGAATCATTTTTTAAACTTTTAAATACAAAAGCACTAATATCTTCAATTGATGAACCTTTATATGTAAAAAGATCAAAAATAGTTTCTTGATGTTTATCTTTAAAATATTTATAATCATCTGGTCCTCCTAATTTAGGTAAGGTTTTTTCCTTTATTATATCTTGTTCTGGCATAGTAGCTGGCAAATCATTAGCAAGACAAGTTAGTTTAGATGTTCCATCTTTTAATGTTTCAGATTGAAAATCTGATAATTTTATAATTTTATCAATGCTTGCTGAGCCAGACTTACTTATTGTTAAATTAGATTTTGATTTTAATAAATTAAGATATTCTTCTTCAGTAAGATTAAGATTTATTACTGCCCCAGCACGTACAAAATCTATTAGTCCATCTGGAATCGGATTCTTTTTTCTTAATCCCTTATTTTCTGATTTACCACCACTTATATAATCATTATTTGAATTAGCAACTAAACCATTATATTCTTGAATTTTACTAAGCACAAACCCTTTTATATCATTAGGATCTTGATAACCACAATATTTGGCAATTAAAGTAAAACATTCCTCCTTTTGTATGGTATATTTTAATTTAATGCTATCTTTTTCTTTATCTACTTCTATCACTTCTATACCTGAATTTACAGGAACTGTATAATCTTCAACAATTTCATCTAGTTTAGGATGTTCTGCTTCCGGTACAACAGGCAAGTTTGTAAATTGTATATTGTTTACATTTAATATTTTTATTGTATCTTCTACACTTATTTTATTAACAGTCTGAGTTCTTTGTCCAAGAGAAGTTGTAATATTTGGATCTTTGTAATGATTTTTCAAAAAAAAGTGAGAGTAAGTTGTAAATAACACTACTGCTGCAACGCCTACACCAAACAAAGCATATTTAAAATAACTATGTTTTCTATAGCGAGGTACTCCCCTATCTCCCATATCATTAATATAACTTTCAAGCTCTTGAAACTTACTTTCTGAATTATCTGGTAAAGCTTGCTCAGATTTATCTTTCATAGTTTTTTGGGCTTTTCTACTAAAAAGAGATTTTACCTTATTAAATATTTTAGTTAGTGGATCTTCCTTTTGATTTAATAGTGCAAATATATAATACTTTCTTTGAGCTTCAGTTACGTCATAGATTGTAGAAAAATGCTCCAAATCGGCAAAAGTAGCCTTAAACTTCTCATTTAAAAATATCTTTAAGACTTTACTAAATTTCAAACGATCACCTTGAAACATCTTTTTTAGTTTTTCGCTTGAATATTTTGATTTGACATCTTCAGGCTTTTGAATCATAATTCCCCTTAAAAATATATTAATTAAATAAACAACTTATTAGCCATATATAAAGTTTTTTATTGTCTCTACTTAAGAGAGGTTATTTTTAAGTTTATGTGGATCTCAAGAATAAGGTATTTTTTCGTATGGTTCTTAGGATTATGATTAATTTTATAAAATCTTAAATCTAAACTCAGCATATGCCCAACAAAGAAAATAAAAAGGTTTATATACTTAATCTAATCTAAATATATTAAACATATTATAAAAAAGATGCTATAATGAAACCAATAAAAAAAACATATCTAATATTATAACAGCAGTCATAGGAATATTTGTGATACTTATATTATTTAGCATATTAAATCTTGATTTTATTCCAAACTCGCCAACAATTACAGGAAGCACAGTAAAAGAAGGTGCTTCTAATTCAGAAGATGGAAAAACAATCACAGTTGATCCAGAAACAAGTAGAACAATAATAACAGAAAATGGAAACATTATAGAAGCTGAAGAAGTATATAAAGATATTATAAATAAAATTTTAGAGTTAAGAAAAGCATCTAATGCAAAAGACTTAATTAAAACTGCAGATACATTTACATTATTAAATCAAGAATTTGAAAACATTGACAATCCAAATCTTATAACTGCATGGCGTGAAATATCTGACTGTGTCTATGATACTTGTGAAGAAAATAAGTATTTGAAATTAATAGATATTATTTGTTCATTAAATAATGCTCAGAATGAAAACAATATAATTCATTCACTTATTGAGACAAGTCAACTGTGGACTGGTAAACACACAACTATTTTCTCTCAAAAACTAACAATAATAAACACTTTAATTGTTAAAGAAAATAATAATGCTCTTAATGAAAAATGGAAAACATTAATAGACTGCAATGGAAAATGCAGTTCATTTCATGAAATAATATTTTCAATGATCAAGATACTTGTAAGTTAATAGTTTTCTAAATAAATTATAAATCTAGATTAGAATTAATTTGTAATATATTTTTCAAAATCTATAGAATTTGACATATTGATTAAACTACATGAATATACTAATATATAAACATTTCTATAAAAAGCAGCCCCAGTATATACTTTATATACATTATCATTATACTAAAAATACAGCCCCATAACTAATTTTATAAAAAACAAATAAACAATCTAACAATATGACAGAGCAATATGAGAAAATAAATGAATTTGAATATCATATTCCTAAAACCGGAAATATGTTAGTGCCAGCTGTAATCTATGCATCTGATAAATTATTCAGAGCAATGCAAAAAGATAACACACTAACCCAAATAAAAAATGTAGTAGCACTTCCTGGAATTCAAAAAAAAGCTATTGCAATGAGTGATGCTCATCAAGGTTATGGTTTTCCTATTGGTGGTGTTGCAGCTTTTGACTCTGAAACAGGAATTATTACTCCTGGAGGAATTGGTTTTGATATTAATTGCGGAATAAGATTATTAGCAACAAATCTTTCTAAAGAACAAGTTGAACCTAAAATTAAAGAAATAATTAATTTAATTTATGACAAAGTTCCTGTTGGTATTGGTTCAGAATCATCACTAAGATTAACTCATGAAGAACTTGATGAAGTAATGAAAAAAGGAGTTTCCTGGGCAATAGAACAAGGAATTGGTAATGAAGAAGACAAGCAGAACTGTGAAAGTTATGGCTGTATGCAAGAAGCTGATCCTTCAAAAGTTTCTCCTAGAGCTAAGAAAAGAGGAAAAAATCAACTTGGAACTCTTGGTGCAGGAAATCATTTTTTAGAAATACAAGTAGTTGATGAAATCTATGATAAAGAAATTGCACAAAAATTTGGAATAAACAAAAAAGGACAAGTTGTAGTTATGATTCACTGTGGCTCTCGGGGATTAGGTCATCAAGTATGTTCTGATTACCTAAGAAAAATGGAAGATACTTTTCCAGAAATAGTTAGAAAACTTCCTGAAAAAGATCTTATTTATGCTCCAATAAGTTCACAATTAGCAAAAGATTATTATCAAGCAATGTGCTCAGCTGCAAACTATGCATGGACTAACAGACACATAATTGCACATAACATTAGAAAAGCTTTTAGCAAAGTTTTTGACAATGCTGAACTAAGAACAGTTTATGATGTTGCACACAATGTTGGTAAAAAAGAAGAGCATATTATTGATAATATTAAAAAACAAGTTATTGTCCATAGAAAAGGTGCTACTCGTGCATTTCCTGCTAATCACCCAGAAAATCCTGCACACTACTTAGAAACAGGTCATCCTGTTTTAATAGCTGGAAGTATGGGCACTGCTTCATATGTTCTTGTTGGAACAGAAAAGGCAATGGCAGAAACTTTTGGAAGTACTGCTCATGGTGCAGGCAGAGTAATGTCAAGAAGAGCTGCAAAACAAAGTATTGATGGATTAAAAGTTAAAGCAGACCTAGAAAAAAGACACATAATTGTTAAGAATCCTAATCCAAGAGGTCTTGCAGATGAAGCTCCAGAAGTCTATAAAGATATTGATGAAGTTATCAGAGTCACAGAAGGAGTTGGTATCTGCAAAAAGATTGCAAGAATGGTGCCAATTGGGGTTATTAAGGGATAAATTTTATATATTATAAATTATTACATTAACAAATGATAAAACAATTTAAAATATTAGGAATTAAAGCATTGATATTCTTAATTATTATTATAATATTATTTATTGCAATAATAGCAGTTGCAATCAAATTATTAATATTCTTTTTACCTGTAATTGTTGTAATAATTGTTTTATATTTTATTTACAAATATTTCTTTAAAAAAAGTTAATTAAAAAATATAAACCAAAGCCTCGCAAAAATTACAATACTGGTAAGGTTATTGATGCTAAATTTAAGGAGAAGAGTTAATCTTACTAACCTTCTCAATCTGCTCATACAAGTTACCAAGTAAATCATAATCTTTTAATTGTTCAAGTGTGACCCAGGCATGATCAACTAATTCATCTTCTGCAAGCTTTATTTCTCCTCCTGCATAATCTGCAAACAAACTCACAATTATTGTGGGATAACCATTTGGCCTAATAAAAACTAGGTTAGAAACATAACCAATATTTTTTATATCAAGATTTGTTTCTTCTTTTATTTCTTTTTTCACAGTTTTCTCAAATATATCAAGCCAGTAAGCTCCTGTATCTCTTGGAAGATTAATAAAATCTTGCTCTTCAATTTTTCCGCCAGGAACACACCACTTATCTGGAAAAGCTTTTTCTTTAGAACTTCTCTTACATATGAGAAACTTATTACCTTTTCTTACTATGCCTGTAACTGATACAAAATGTGTTTTACCTTTCATTAAACCACCCCAAAACAAACACTAGATAATAATGGTAATATTTAAATAATTCCTCGAATTTCCTTGAGTAGATGAAGTACAAAACAGGTATAGCTAAGAAAGAAAGAGAACAGATATTTAGATTATTTCTTAATGATTCTAAATTAAAATTTAATGAAATAGAAAAAGCTATTAAAATTAGATCTAATATGGTTTCTTATCATCTTGATAAAATGCAAGAAGAAGGTATTCTTGAAAAGAAACAAGAATATTACCAACTAACAAAAGATGCAGAAAAATATGTTCCTATTTTTGCAAACATCATTGGTAAGAAGTTAAGTCCTGTTCCAGTAATTCTTGTTGCAGTTATAAACAATAATAAGATTCTAATGATTAAAAGAAACAGAAGACCTTACAAAAATTACTGGTCAATGATTGGCGGAAAAATGTTACTTGATGAAGATTTTAAACAAGCTAGCTTAAGAATTGTTAAAGAAAAAACAGGTCTTGACTCAGAATTCATAAGTTTTAATTCTATTATGCAAGAGAAAGTCAAAACAAGCAATGAAGTTAAACATAACTTTATCTTATTCTTCACAAAAGTCAAAGCAAACCAAGATAAACTTAAACATTCAGAACAAGGAAAACTTAAATGGTTCAACATTGAAGATTTAACCCAAAAAGAGATTATTTCTTCAGATTATTGGCTTCTCAAAAATAAACTCTCTGCAGATATAGAAATTCTGAATGCAGAAATGCAAGATAATGAAGGTTTACTAAGTGGTTTTAAAGTTTTCTAAAGATTTAAATAGTCTTCTTCATTCCTAAATGTTATGATAAAAGGAGTAAATTATAATAATATAATCTTACCAGATAAAGGCACTTTTAATAAACATGGGTATGTTTTTGAAGCACCAATAATTACTAATGGTTTAGTATTAAAATTTTATTCTATGTATGAAGGAGTACAACCGTTAGATTTTAGTTTTATTAATAAATGTAAAAATTTTATTGAAGAAAGGATTAGGACTAATGGATTTAGCTTTGAGAGAGGTATAGGTGTAGCAATTGTTTCTGACGGTTTTATTAATGTTAATAGGTGGTGGAAAGAGTATGCAAGTGTTCCAATCCCTATACTTTATGGTTTTGAAGAAGAAAACTTGGAAGATTATAGGACTGTAGACCCCAAAAAAGATGGGGCCTATTGTTTATGGGAAGCAGAAATCATTGCAGAAGAAGGAAAGCTATGGAAAAACATTAATAATAAAGAAGGAATAATTCCAGGTTTAAATAAGCCCCCTATATTAACAAAAGAAAAAAAGATTGATAAATATTTAGAAACTAAAATTCCTAATTCTAATTATAGATAAAAAGGTTAACTACAGTAAACTTAATAAATGCTAATTACTAAAATAGCTTTATGGCAGAGAAAATAAAGTTTTTAGATTATTTAAAAGCAATCAACCCCTTTTCTTATAAAGACTTTGTTAGACACAGATATAAGTTTATTATTAACATATTCCTTATATTCTTATTACTATCAATTGTTCTATTTGCAATACTCTTGGTGCCAAAAACACTTTATCTAAGACACCATGTTAATAATGGGTTAAGTAGGTTCACAAACATAGGAATAGATATAGATGCAAACCATATAAGACCAATTAATATAGACACAAATCCTAGCATTTACATTAACTTAAATAACGAGTCCCTAAGAGAAGGGGATATAACAATTACAAACAAAACCCTGGCTATTAACACATGGCCTTTCAAGTCTGAAGCAAAGCTATCAGATTATGCTGACCTTAAACAGAGAAGTGACCCACTTTCCGGCCTATTAATCACAATTGCATTAATTATGCTTCCAGGCATATTAATTATTACCGCATTATTGTTCATAGTTGAATCAATAATTCTTGCATTAATTTTTAGTTTATTAGGATTAGCAGTCATTAGAACTTTTAAGAGAAATTTATACCTAAAAAAATTATTCAAAATTGCAATCATATCATCTTTAGTCCTAATGATTACAAACGCAATATTTATTCCATTAATGCTTAACTTTTGGATTCCAATAATCATATATTTTGTATTTTTTTGTCTATGTGCATTGGTAACAAGTAGAAGAATTGACCTTAAAGAGACAGAAAAGACAATAAAAAAGAAAAGCCCAAAATCAAGAACAAAGCAAATATTTGGTGGTAAAAAACCAAAAAAATATAACGACGACTTCATAATGGTAGAATAAGATGGTAAAAATGAATAAAAGAAACCTAATATTAATAGTATCTTTAATTATTACAATCCTCATTCTAAGTTCATGCACAGATAAAGAAGAAAAAATTAATACATATGGGAAAAAAGGAGAAACACCTAATCCTGATTACACAGTTGTCGAGGCACCTGCACTAAACATGGAGATTTCTTATCCTACTAATTAGGAGAAAAAAGAAGATATCCTGGGCATAGCTCTTATTTTCTTATCACCGCTTGAAGGAACTGATGACCAATTCCAAGAAAACATCAATCTAATTGTTCAAGACCTAACAAATGAACCAATGACCCTAAATGAATATGTTGATATTAATTTGGCAGATATGGATCAATACCTTGAAAATGTTGAAATAATCAAATCAGAAGATGTAATGATTGGAGGAGTCAAGGGTTATGAGATAGTCTACAGCGCCATGCAAGGGGAAGAAACATTAAAGTGGAGACAACTAGTTGTAGTATATGATAACAAAGCATATCTTTTAACTTATATTGCAAAAGCAAATACTTATGGCTCATTCCAAGAAGAAGTTGATACTGTAATTAACTCTTTTGAGATTATTGCTTAATTATTTAATACTTCAAGAATTTGATTAAATATTTCTTGTTCTTTCTTTTTATTTTCTGCTTCAATAGTTATCTTTATCTCAGGCATTGTATTACTCTTCCTTATGTTAAACCAATAATCACTAAAGTGAAAAGAGTAGCCATCTAGATCTTCATATTTATTTGCCTTATTATTATAATAATCAAAGACTTTTTGTATTGCAGAATCTATTTTATCAGTACTAATTTTTATCACATTTTCAATATTAATATTTTTTATATGGGCTTGTTTTGCCATATCACTAAATTTAAGAGCAGAATTATCTTTCTTAAATAAAGCATATTTCTTAATAATATAAAGATAAGTTAAGATTGCAGAATCAGTAAACCCTGTTTCTCTATATGCAAAGTGTGTTGATTTTTCTGCAGTTATTGCAGAGTTCTCTTGCATTGCTTTTTCTCTTACAAAAACATATCCCACACGGGTTTTAAATAAATTAATATTTCTTGTTGCCAAATCCTTAGCAAGGTCTTCAGACATATTAAGAGTTTCTACTACAGACTTGACATCTTTTCCCTCTTTAATCATTTCTGCAACATCTAAGGAAACTATTTTTTCTGTCTGAACTTGTTCTCCATAATTATCTAAGAAAACAATTCTGTCACCATCACCATCAAAAATTATTCCAAAATCTGCACTCTCTTGTTTTATTTTTTCAGATATTTGCCTCTGAGAATCTTCAAGCAAAGGATTTGGTTCATGACAGGGGAAATTCCCATCAGGATTTTTATTTAATTCAATAATGTTTGCAGTTTTCATTAAAAGTTTTGAATTAATACCTGCAGTTCCATTACTGTAATCAACAACAACAGTGATGTTTTGTTGTTCCTTAATAAACTCATCTATCTTTGAAAGTTGAACAAGATAATCAAAATAATCTTTTTCATAACTGATTTGTTTTATGGATAATTCTTGATCATTGACAACAACATTATTTCTATTTGCAAGAGACTCCACAATCTCTTCACCAGTCCCATAGCTTACAGGATGAAGAATCTCATTTTCTTTTCTCCATAACTTCATACCACAGTAATCTTTTGGATCGTGCGATGCAGTTATCATTATACCAAAATCAAAATCACCCTTTTGGAGAATAAAATAAAACATAGGAGTTGTAGTAACACCTGCATCAATTATGTCTATTTCTTTATTAAAAAATTTAAACCCTTGAACTAAACCATTCATCAAGTCTTCTGAACCAAGACGAGCGTCCCTGCATAAAAGAATTTTCTTAGAACCAAAAACTTCTGCAATATCATAACCAATGTTTTTAGCAAGATTGTTATTTATTTTATCAGGATATTTTCCTCTAATATCATATGCCTTAAAGATGCCTGCCATTTTATTTAAGATCAAGAAGATACTTTACGTTTTCTCTGAAGTTTTCAAACTTTTCTTTAAGAAATTTAGTTGCATAATCACCTGCAGTTGAAGCTTTTTTAGAAACCCCAGCACCAATGTTTCTTAAATCTTCAGCATAATCTTTCAACATCCTATTAAGATGCTTAAAACTAGAACCATACTTATTAAAATAAACTTTGTTTTCTAGAGGTTGCATAATTTTTTCCTTTGGTTCGTAATCAGAATAACCTAGAGCAATAATTGCCTGAGGGTTAACATTATCCGGAATCTCAAAAATATCTCTTATTTTACCCTCATCAAAAGCACCAATCCACGCTGCACCAAGCTCAAGAGCCTCTGCAGTAAGAAGCATGTTCTGTATGCATGCAGCCACACTCTGTGTTGTATAAAGATTTTGGCCTCTTTCACCAAACTTATCTGAAGCTTCTTCAGGAAGACCACACACAACAATAAGAACTTGAGCTTCATTTATCCAAACTTGATCCAGACAATAGTTATGAAGATCTTTTATTATTTCTTTGTTTGTCACAACAATAAATTTCCAGTTTTGTAAATTCCCAGAACTAGGTGCGTAGGTTCCTGCTTCAATAATCATGCTTACCTTATCAAACTCAACTGGGGCCTTGGTAAAACTTCTTATAGTTCTTCTTGATTGAATAGCTTCAAAAATATCCATAACCTTATTTTAGCAGGGTTTATTTATTAAGGTTTTGCTTTATTAACTATAACCCCACAGAACCTCTTTTAAGCTGTTTCAAGCAAAAATTTTATAAAAGAGATACTGTTAAATCAATATATTAAATATAACATGGGGGTGACATATAATGTCAGATCTAGTAATTGTAAAAGCTAAAATTAAGGAAAACGTTGGTGACGCTAATGTTGCAAGCGATTTTATTGATGCACTTGATGCAGAAGTTAAAATTTTAATTAAAAAAGCTGTAAAAAGAGCAGAAGGCAATAGCCGAAAAACAGTGATGGCTAAAGATTTGTAAATCTTTAGGCGACCAAAAATTCTTGATTTTTGAGTATAGCTAAAGATCTTTAAAGTTTTTAGTTCTTTTTTTATTCTTATTTTTCGGTGCCAATAACAAATGTTATTGAGCATACTTATACATCAGTAGAACATTCTAAATCACTAATAACTAACTTTAAATTAATAATTTTGTGTTTTAAAGAATTAACTCTAGAAGCATCATAATGCTCATTATTTTCTAATCTAGAAAGCATAGATTCAAAACCCAATAATTGAACATAAACTCCACTTAACTCTTCTAATCTTTGGCTGAAAATGTGTTTTGGAACTAATCTTTTATGGGTTTGTTCAACATAAGAATTAGCATTTCTACACAATCCTACAAATAGCTCTTTTGTAAAATTAATCATCTTAATTTTTATGAAACAATCTTCTTTTTTTATTCATCTTAGGAATAGGTTCTTGGAATGTTTCTGATGTATGCAATTGTTGAGGCACTTTTTCTAAACTAGGAGTTCCTCCCAATGGTTGCTGAGCAAAAGGATCTTTCATATCAGGAATTTTATTATCAAGTGGAAATGTACTTGGCTCACCTAAAATTTCTTCTTGCTCTTGTTTAATCACAGGTTTTACTAATGCAACTTTTAACTGATCTATATCCTGTTGTTGTCTTTTTATTAAATCTGCAACAGCCAATGTTCCTTTTGCAATCTTCTCGTTTTGATCGAGAATATCATTTAATGCTTCAGCAGGTTTATTCTTTTCATATTCATCAATTATTTCTTTCTGAGTTTTTTCAAAAAGCATTAGTAATTTATTAATAGAATTTGTTAGTTTTTCCATTGAATCAAGAAGAGTTATACTTTCTTTAGTATCACCAAAAGGGTTCTTTTGAATCTTTTTAACTTCTTTTCTTAACTCTTCGATTTCATCTCTAGGCAGAATTTCATACTCACCATCCATTGAATTCACCTCATAGGTCAATATTCTTCAACCTAATATATAAAGTTTTTGCATAGAACCAGCTCAACTTGAGGTTGTAAAGAATATTAATTATAATCACGCCAAACGTGCTTACATTTTGTGCATTTCAAGAATTTAGTTTCAGCCTCATCTCCGGCACGGGTTTGCACTAGCCAATAATATGCAGTACCATTACCACATTTATCACATTTTGCTTCAGTTTCAGGATAGGCTTCTACCTCATGGTCTACAACTTCAACTTCTTTGTCTTCAGTGCTTATTTTTTCATGAATCTCTGTCTTATCAATATCTTTAGATGAAAAACCACAAGCACAATGCATAATAGTTTTACCTCTTTCCAACTTTGTTTTTAACAGTGATCCACATTTAGGACAAAACATCATTTTATTTTATATACTCCTAAATCCAATTATTTCAAGAATTCTTTATAAAATTTATGAAAGAAAGGTTGGTGCACACCTGGAAGTGGACACTATGAAGAAATAAAAGCAACCCTCTTGCTTCCTCCACCCTGCAACCTCCTCAACATCAGAGACATACCTTAAGGCTGCTTCGATCAAGATCTGACCTGATTCAGCATATCCTCGATATGAAAAGACAAGGCTTCTCAGTCCACAAAAAGACTCTTAAATCCAAATAGTGCCGCCTTCCAGGCTTCAACCCTACCAACTCCCATTTGCAGTAACAGGTGAGGGAGAACCACCCAGTCTAGCACCAAGCTATGTAGAAGAAAGGTTTATTTTTAAAGGTTTAGATAAAAAAGCGAGAAAATATAATTTACACATAATATTTATAAAACGATTATTCCTAATTACTATATGATTATTGGAATAATTGCGGCAATTGTCACCATACTAATTGCACCATTCATGTTTTGGCTATTAAGCCATACAGTGTACTCTAAATTAAATCTTAAAAAATATCCTACTCAACTTAATGATGGTATTGGAGATGCAATATTTTTACCTTTATTTAATGGAATCTTAATTGAACTGATAATTGCTTTAAATCACGAATTTAAACTATCTATTTTTATAATTGCAGTAATTATTTCTGTTATTTTAACAACTTGGTTTGTTCACTACCAAAGAAATATTGCCACTTACTTAGATTGGTCTAAACCAAAACAAGGAATTCTTAATTTCGGCGGATGGTATCATTCAGCATATATGTTAATTCAAATTATTATTGTTATTTATGGTTTAACAATATTTTACAGCAACCTCTTTCTCTGGATTTCACTTATTGGTTATTTAACAACTATGGTAATTCAAATAATTAAAGAGGGTTATATTTAGAACAGATAAATTAATACATAACAGAAATCAAAGATTTTGACATACTCACTCTTTCCCACTTAACTCAAGAATTGCTTCGGCAAGATCTCCATTGTGTGATTCGATTGCAACCTTAGCCTGTTCTTCAGTACAAGAAGTTTGTTGAACAACAGTATCAATATCTTCTTTAGAAATCTCAGGAGTATTATCAATTGGTATAAGCTTTGCATCTCCTGTTATTTGCCAAGAATCTTGACCCATCATTGTAACTGCTGCAACACTTGGGTTATCAATAACAATATCTCCTTCAGGAGTTTTGATAATTACTTTTGATGCAGCTATTTCTTCTTGCTGCATTCCCATCTTTTTCATAGCTTGCTGCATTTGCTTGCTGTTCATCCCAGGAAACATTTTAGACCTCTTAAGATAGTGTGTGAAGTAATATTTCAAGAATTATTACTAGAATAACTAATGCTACTACATGTCCTGGTTTTAACACAAAATTAGACTTGTATTCTGCATAGAAGGTAGTTAAACCAGCACTTGAACTTGGTAATCTCATTTTCTCGCTTGCCATATTGAATTGGAGAGAATGTGTATTTATAAAGATTTTGCTGAAAATCTTACGATAAAGTTAAGCTAAAACTAATAAATATCCAAACAGTTACTATATAAAAGGTAAACTTTATAATGTTTTATAACTTTTTATTATAAATTATAATTAAAACGTTATGAGGGATAAAATGGTACAGGCAATAATAAAATTAGAAAACACTGCAGACAGAATATTAACAATAGTTAAAGGCAAATATGGGCTTAAGAATAAATCTGATGCAATAAACCTAGTAATTAACAAATTTGCAGATAATCTTTTAGAACCAGAATTAAGACCAGAATATACAGAAGAATTAAATAAAGTTTCTAAAGGAAAACATAAAAAGTTTTCTAATGTAAATAATTTAAGAAAATTACTAGAGAACTCAAAGTAAAATGTATATATTTTATATTAGTGAAAAACTAGAAAAAATACTTAAAAAAATATTCAAAAAAGATAAAAATAGATACAAAATTGTTCTTAATAAGATTAATGAGGTAATAAACTCAAACCCCCACCACTATAAAAACTTAAGAAATAATATGAAAGAATTTAAACGAGTTCATATAGATTCACACTTTATTCTAATATTCAAAGTCAAGAAAAATAAAATACATTTTGAAGATTTACAACATCATGATTATATTTACAAAACGTGAATGTTTTCTATATAATCTAATATCTCTTGCCAAGACTTAACCCTAATTATATTGGGATGTAATTCCTCAGATTGATTCCAAGGCCAATCAAATAATAAAACCTTGACACCCTCATTAGCACAATTATTTGCATAATGTAGAGCATCCTCAATCAAAATATTAATACCGTATTCTTTACAGACCATTGCTTTAGACCTGTTACCTGATTTGGCACCGCACATCTGACCGGTAAAATGAACTTTATGAAATGAATCTGAAAAATGCTTATTTAGCCAGGCAATAGTTTCATCAAATACCTTATCTGCTCTTGAAGTGATAACGTGAAGTTCATGATCCTCAGTTAATGATTTTACTCCCTCTATGGCCCCCAATACAATTTTTGTTGCTTTGAATTCAGAGCTATCAAAAAACTCCAAAATTTTTTTTATCGACTCTTCTTTACTACAGGTCCAAATACTCTCAAGATCAAATGCAACATGATCTTTTTCCTCTAAGTTTGTTCCATGCACCCTATTATGCCATAAATCCATAGAAGCACTTAATTCTGAAAGCACATTATCTATATCAATTCCTATTTTCATTTTAAAAGAAAAAAGCTTGATATTTAAATATTTTTAGGACTTTTATAGTAAAGAAAGGTTTAAATATTAGAGTATTATCCTATATTTTAATAAAAATGAGTAATAATCAAATATTTGGAGAACCTGATCCTTATTTTCTAATAGATAAAGGAAAATCAGAATTATTATTATTTAAAACAGGTTTGATTACTGGAATAAATAATAAAGGTAATTTTAAAGTTTTACATGTTAGTGGTGGAGAAATATATCCTAAGATAAAACCTTCTTTTGAAAGGGGTCCTAATAAAACTGAAACAAACTTTTTTTCTAATTATTATTCAACACTAAAAACAGATTTAGATTTATGGGGGAAAATTCTTGAAATGTCTGGTTGGACAGAAGATGAATTGTTTGGAATGGAGGCAATGAATAGTCCTGAAGAGATATTAGAAATAAGATCACGTATAACAAGTTATTCCAAGTTATATCTGCAATTTTACGAAACAAAACAATTAGGTTTCGGAACATTGATTGAAGATAATTATTTCAGACCAATAGGTCATGCATTTAATAATTTCTTAATTGATGATTGGGGAGATTCTGACTTAAAACCAGAAATATGCATAATAACAGGTAATACTATCCATGATCTTCCATTTTTAAAAGATGAAATGTATTCAAAACAAAGACATAAAAGAGATAGAAGACGAAGAGAGCATAAACCTTTATGGAAAAGATTTGTCTTAGGTGATAATGAAAAAGGTTATAATTTTGTATATTTATTTCAAACTGATAATTCAGAACTCTTAATAGAAAGAACAGGAGTTCCAAGTGATAGAATTGATAAGTTAGAATTAATTATTGATAATAAAGGTAGGGACTATGAATGTGAGAAGATGACAGAAGAATCAATGGAAAATTTTAATAAATACCTATGGTATGTTCTTAATAATGATGAACCAAACACTAAAAGATTAAAGTTATTCCTAAATAACATTAATGCATTAAGAATAAAAGAAAAAGTCTCAACTTGTGCAACTGAAGAAATAATCAGAAAAAACAAGGATTATTTAATGGATATAGCCAGGGAAATATATGAAAAACAAAGAGAGGAATCTTATGAAACATATGTGGAAAGCGAACAAGAAAGAATAGCAAAAGAAATAGATCGAAGAATGGGTTTCTACTAAACACCTATAAACAAGGTTTATATAAGAATCATAATTTATCCAAATAATAAATTATTCTCACTTCAACAACTTATATTCTCTTCCTAATAAAATTTTACATGGAACATGGATTTCATCTCCTGATTCTGTTGTAATTTTTATTTCAGAATAACCAATCCCAGAAATCTCTCCAAGAATCCCATTAACTTGTATTTTCTTTCTTAACCTAAAATTATGATTCCTCCTTAACCTTAAGCTTGCAATAAAATTAGGAAAACTTTCTTTAATAGAATAAAAAACAGAAACAATCATTGTCAAAACAAATATTATAAGAATTATGAAAATTACTGTGTTTAATATGCCTGAATAACTTAGGGCAAATATTAAACTTGCTAAGTAAATAATATAACTCAATAGTTTTGGAATTACTTTTTCAGTATTAAAACTTATTGAAAATATTTTAATCTTTCTAAAAGAAGAATCTCTGATTAATAACAATGAAAATTTATCAACTAATTTGCCAATAATAAACCCAACTAATAAGATAAGTAAAGATAAAGATATTTGATTTACAATAACAATAATCTTATCATTTAAACTTATTATACTATCTAAATTAATGTTCATAGAAATAACTTAATTATCTTACTTTATTAAGTTTTTGATATAATCTTTTTTAAGCTTAAATCCTGCTTTAGAACTTAGTTTATCGATTGCATTATGAAATCTACTTCCATATTGGGCAGCCCTCTTCTTTCTATTAGAAAACTCTTTCAAACCTAACTTCTTAGCTATTTTTCTTATTACAATTTTATTCTGTCTTTTGTTTATTTTTGCTTTAATAGAAATATGCATTGCAACACCAATAACATCAAAATCAAGAAAAGGAGCATAAGTTTCTATGCCTAAGACTTTTGGAATCAGAGTTTCTCTTATTAAATCTCTTTTATACATTAATGTTAAACCATTCCAGCACTCTTGTTCTTTATCCTTAGCATTTTTATGTCTTTGATAACCTGCAAATATTTCTTCACTTCCTAAACCTGAAAGAACAATATCACACTTATCTTTTTTAGCCATCTCAATTGCAGCCAACTCAACTGCACCAACTCCGAGATTGACAACATCAAAAGTGTCTTTGTTTTTTGATAAAATCTTTAGAGTCTTTTTTATTACAACTTCAATCTCTTTAAGATTAAACACTTTGAACTTAAGATTAAGATCATGTTTCTGTGCAATGATTTTAGAATACTCAATGTCTTCTGGCTGTTTTGTTTCATTATCTTGAAAACCGACACTATAACAACAATAGTTTAAGTTTAGTTTTTTACAAAACATTACGAGAACTGCACTATCAACTCCGCCTGAAAATAATATTCCAACTTTTTTGTTTTCACAAAACTGGATAATTTTATCTTCTATCAATAAATATAAGTGATCTCTTAAAATCATATTTTTAATAAAACCAGGAAAAGGATATTTTGCTTCCCCAACTTCTTTCTTAATATCTGAAATTTTCTTTTTCCAACTTCTTTCTGTTCCAAAGTTCATATATATTGAAAAAGGTAAGATATTTAAATATGTTATTGTAAGAATGAGGAATAAGGAGGCTCAGAAGCCAAATTCCTGGAGGCATAAAAAATGGCAAAAATAACATTTGGTCAAATAACACTTGAAGATCCTAATAAAAGTTTACAAGAGCTTGTTCAAATCTATAAAGGATTGTTTATTAATGATGAATTTGGATTACCACTTATCAGCATGGTTGCAGATGTAGATGATGAAGAAGAGTATGATGAATCAGAAGAAGTTGAAGATGAAACAGAACCTATTGCTGAAGAACCAACACCACAACCTCAAGCACAACCACAATTTCAACAGCAACCGCCAAAGCCACCAGGTGGAAATAAACTCTATTAAATAGCATCATCACTTAGAAGTTGTTTAGAAACAGAAGCATCAATTTTTATCATATTCTGCCTTGCTTGCAGGGCTTTGAATTTCTCATCTAGATAAAAGAACAGCTTATTATTATGATATTCCTTTCTTATAGGTATCTTTTTATTAATAAGATTGTACAGGTAGGTATTAATTTTCTCTGTTGTCAAGCCAAGTCTCTTTGCAACAGCTGCAGAACTCATCTTCTTATCAACTGCATAGAGAACCAAGAAAACTTCTTGCTCTCTTAGGGTAAGATCAAAGTTATAGCTAAGAGATAATTCCTCAGGATTAACCATCATTGTTAGTTCATCAACTCTTTCACTAAGAGACTCAATCTTTCTGTCTAATTCAACAAGAAACTCGTAGTTACTCTGAATCTCATTGGTATTTTGATTTATCGTGTCTAAATAAGAATCAAGCTCTTCTTTTATCTTTTTAAATGAAAGCTTTAGAACACGATGAACTTTCTCTATTTCCTTCTTAAGATTAGACTTTATCACTTTCCCCCTGATTAACGGAAAAGCTTAAGATTATATAAAGATTACCTTACAACTTTGAAATGACAACTAAATATACTATATAAACAAGTAGAAAACTTACTTTTTTTTACAATAATCATCTAGGCGTTTACAGTTTTCTTGTGCTGCGTAACTAATTTTTTTGTTTTTTTCTTCCTTCATATTTGGCCTCTGTTAATACTTAACACCTTAATATAATGTAATGTCAGAACTTATATATAAATTAGGTTGGGGTGAAGGTTATACTATAGTATATAGATAAAAAAAGCTATTTAATCAAGGTTAACTATACTTATAAAGAAGTTAACTGAGTAGTAATATTCCCTACAAAACAATTACAACAAAAATAAGAGTATTTTTGAGCAATTATTCTTGGAAATAAAGAACAATTACAACAAAACCAAGAGTATTTTTGAGCAATTATTCTTGGAAATAAAGAACAATTACAACAAAACCAAGAGTATTTTTGAGCAATTATTCTTGGAAATAAAGAACAATTACAACAAAACCAAGAGTATTTTTAAGCAATTATTCTTGGAAATAAAGAACAATTACAACAAAACCAAGAGTAAAACCACTAATTACTTCTTTGCTAAAGACATAATTGACTGTGCAGAATGGTTTAGTATCTTAGAATTAGTCGCATTAATCTTAATATTAATCATATGCAGAGTATTTGTGATTATGGTAATATTCCAGGTAAGAACGTTCTTTAGAATTTGCAGAATGCAAATATGTTTTGTAGTTCCATGCTGTGAATACTCTTTATCTGTAAGTTCCTTACATATCTTCAAAGCTTCATCAATATCAACACTAACATCATTTATTTTGAATGTTGGAATCTTTCCAGATTTTTTTGCTGCATTCTCTGGTTCTGAAACAGCATGCTTAATCAAATCAAAAGAAACAACTTTATCTGTGCTTTCAGAATAAAAACCAATTTGTTCATCAACCATATTATTTGATTCATTAACAAAAAAGAAGTGACTTAATTTATAATCAGGATTATGCTCGATGAATTCCTTATACATTTCTGTTTTCATAAGTTTATTATATTTTTCTTTAAGATGGTTATTGGTCATTTTTCACCTTTTGTTTTCTTCAACTTGTTTGAATGACCAAAAGATTCACCTTTTGGTTCTTTTTCTTTATTTTTCTCTATTGCTTGATCTATTTGCGATAAAATTCTAGATTCATAATCATAAACTTTTTCTCCCTCAAGTTTTTCTGAAGAAGCTGCATTCATTATTTTCATTATAGCCTGAGCCTCATTTTTAAAACTGTTTTTGATTTGACCTTGGTTCTCAACAATCAAATCTCTTTCAATCTCATCAGAAGAGTCTGAGTCAATGTTTTTTGTTTCCATATCTTCAACAAATAATTTAGAAGTATTTCTCATAACAAAATATGCGTCTTTCCCGTATATAGAATTAATTGTCTCATTAAAATTAATATCAGAAATTTTACCAGAACTGACAGTTCCGTAAACCCTAAGTAAAACAATTGCATCAGCAAAAGTTCCTTTTTTAACTCGCTGTTTCATTTCATTATTTAATCTTTCAACAGACATGTTGTCTGCATTAAATTCAAAAACAATAACAGGTTTTAAGTTAATATCTATTCTATCTAAAGTGATTTCTTCGTCAACATTCACAATATAAAAACCTCCCTTCTTTAACTTCTGAAACTCTGAAAAAGAATTTGGAAATAGTGGTCCTGGGTAAATAACATTTTTATATTTATCAGAATTATATCTTTCAACAATATGAACATGTCCTCCAGCATAATAATCACAACCAATAGGAAGTACTGATACTGACGAGGATTGCATCATTTCTAACTCTTTTGGCTTCATTTCAGTTATTGAAGTGTGAAACATAAATATCTTGAAACCATCTTCTTTTTCTAAAGAAGTATAATCAAGAGCATCATAATCTTCAGAATCAAGCTGGCCTTTTCGTCCAAGAATTCCTGCAATCTTCACACCGGTCTTCTTATCAACAGTAAACTTTAATCTCATCTTACTATCTTTCTGTGAAGGTTTATAGACATTAACACCTAACTCTGCCTCTTCTATTACATCAAGAAAAGTTTTCCCATTAGGAGAAAAATCATGACTTCCTGCAATAAAATAACAAGGAATATTATTCTGCTTTAATTTATTTAATGATGACACAACAGACTTTATTGCATCAATACCAGGAATTGCACTATTGAATAAATCTCCTGCAATAAGAACAAAGTCAACTTTATCCTCAATAGATTTAGTTATTGCAAAATCAAAAGCTTCTACTGAAAGCTCTTTCATTCTTGGATCTCTCCATCCCCCAATGTGACAATCTGCAATATGAGAAAATTTGAATTTCATTTTAAAACGTAATAATTAAGAGTATATAAAGTTTATGCAAAAGAATTTAAATGATTGAGAATTTGTATAATTTCATGGCAGGAGAAATTTGGCTAATAGACATTGATGACACTTTGACTCACTCTGTAAACGCAGCTTTAGAATATTACAACAGCACTCATGATAAAAAATTAGTAAAAGAAGATTTTACAACATACAGCATAAGCCAGGCACATCTTAATAGGTATGGTATAACTATAACCCTTGAAGAAGAAAAGAAAATAATGCTCGGATACTATCAAAGTCCTTTCTTCGAAAATGTTAAACCAATTATTGAAATGAAACAGGTTATTGAAGCAATTGTCAATAACAAAGATATTGCGTTTGCCACAACCGGAAGACCAAAAAAGGTTGGAGAAGTTGATGTTGAAGCAATAACCAAAAGAATGATCAAAAAGTATTTCGGAGATAATTTTAAAAAATTCTTTTTTACAGAATGGGTGCAGGGCGTAGAAACAAATGGATCAAAAAGAGACATTGCAATAGAATATGGTGCAAGAAAAGTCATAGACGATATGCCAAGATTTGTTAATGACCTATCGGGGCTAGAATTAGTAAAAGGAATCTATGTTCCTAGAAACCCCTGGAATACTTCTGTGCAAGAAACAGAAAAGATTAAAATAATAACTTATCCTAAACAAATAATTGAGTACGCATATAAAAATGTGGCTTAACCATAAGACATCTAGGGTAAAGATTTAAAAACACTCTTTCTTTTGTTTATATTAATGAAAATACCAAAAAGATACACTGGTAGAAAGCAAAGTTATCTAGGTGCAGGTGTTACAAGAGAGTTTACTGATAAAATCAAGAATATTAAGTTTAAAAAAGAACACGCAGGTCAAGAACTAAACATTTTTGTCGGCAGATATGGTTATCCAAGGGTAAATATGGGCTTTATTGGTAATGAAAATGTTGATAAAGTATTTGATGCACCCAAAACTTGGGCAAAAAAAGACTTTCAGATTCCTTTAATAACTGGAATGAGAAGTTCACTAATTAATTCTAGATTTAAAACTCAAATTAAAACTCATAACACAAAACTATTAGAAAAAGCAAGAGAAGTTTCTTTAAGCAGTGAACCTGTTGATGTAGAAATAAAATTAGAAAAAGAACCAAAGAAAAACCTAAATCTACATAAGTTTAGTTATCCAACAGGCCCAGCTGTAGAACTTAGAAATGTAAAAATAACAAGCAACCCTAAAGTTAGTAAAAAGGTTGATTATGTTGTTTCAGATACAGATCTAAAATCTGCACCTGCACTCATCAACTTATACAGAAAAGGATTTAGTGAATATTACCTGACAAAAATACTTTCTGTAGGGAATCTTGGAGTTAAAACAGATAGAAAACTGGTTCCAACAAGATGGAGTATAACTGCAACAGATGATACAATTGGAAAACAATTAATCAAAGATGTATCGAAATTTCCCAGTTGTGATTTCTTCTGTACATTTGGAGGCTACCTGGGCAACTTTTACATAACATTATTCTTTCCAGGCGTATTTAGCTATGAATTATTTGAAATAGAAGCTGATTCTGGATTCTATGAAACAGATCATGAGACTAGTTTTGGTAGGAAGAATTATGCTTCTAATTGTGTTGGCGGTTATTATGCAAATCGTCTTGCAGTTCTTGAAAAAATGAAAACAATGAAGAGAGTTGGTTCTGTTTTATCAATTAGATTCATCACTGATGTGTATTATCAACCCCTTGGTGTTTGGGTTGTTAGAGAGGCTTCAAGAAAAGGTCTTGGAGAAAGACCACTTAATTTTGCAGACAAAGAGTTAATGCTAAAGTATGCTCTAGGATTAGCTAAAAAGTATTTTAATTATGATTTAAGAGAAATATTTTCCAGAAGCAAACTTCTGAATTCTGTTACTTTTCAAAGAAGATTAGGAGAGTTTATTGCATAGAAAGGTTTAAATAAAATAACGATTTTCTAAATTATACAATGATAAAAGCAAAATCTTTAGAATTAGAGATTGTGAATTTTCCACCAAAAGAAGAGATCATAAGAATGAAATTAAAAATGCCTGATGATATTCCATTATCTTGGTTTTTTCAAACAATAGTACAACTTTATATTCTTAATAAAGAAACTAAAGAAATAAAAAAAGCAGTTATGATACTTCCATATTCAGATGAAAAATTCCAAAGATACCATTTTGGTATTTTAAAAGCATATCTTGAACATAATAATTTAAATTTTTCTATTAAAACTGATGGCAGTGGCATATTTAATATTCCTAATATAAAAGGAGATGAATACAAAATAACAGGAATGGGAAAAATAAAAATACATTTAATAAACAAACAAATAAAAGAACCTTGTAGTTACAGTGATGATTATGATATAGAACCAGATAAAGATTTCAATCCACTAATCAAAAAAAAGATAGAAGAGCTTGGTTGGACAATATCTGATTAAAAATTAAATATCAACAACAACTTGAATCATAATCTTTTTTTCTTGTTCTTCTGAAAAGTTCTCATTAATAATCATATCATTATAAGTTACACTTTTTATGTTACCTGTGATTGTGTTATAATTCTTAAAACTATCACCATAAACAATACATGTAAGAATAAATGCATCACCTTTAGTTATCTTTAGGTTTTCAACCTTACTTAACACAAATCCCTCTGTATCTAGGAAAAATAAAAGTTCTTCTATAAAATCATATAGTAAAGATTCTTTTGTCTTGACAGTAACAGATATATTATGCTGAGTTTTTGCAGAAACTTTATCTGGATTGATTAAGATTGAGAAAGTTGCAAGAGCTGCATTTTCAAATGCTTGTTGCAGATTAGAGCCATATGCTCTGAACTTCGCATCTGCAGTATGATCTAGGAATTCATATTTCATTTTTAATAAGGCATTATTTCTATGTCTTCTTTAGGTTCTTCTTCATCTTTTAACAAAGATTCAGTGTTTGAATAAGGATCTTGTGCTAATTGAGAATCATTATCAAACATTCCAAACATTCCTGCACTTGGAGATGGAAAATCATTGTTGGTTGTTTCAGGCAGGGTATTATATGCAGAATGATCACCAACATGATGTTGTAAAAACTTGATTAATTTCTTTATGTCTTGATACGAATCTTTTGATGTATCTATTGTTATAATCATTTTTACCTCCTAAGGTTTTATTATTTGCAACATCTTCAAAATTCTCAATCTATTATTTTATGGCTCTGTTGTCCCGTAAGGAACAACCCCTAGCAACGAGCTAAAAGTGTAAGTCAATTGAATTTTGACCTTTGGATGTTGCAAATATTAATGTAG
>Ga0075121_1000405_pt1 | contig 29784 bp, 19 predicted proteins | sample AntAceMetag02UKG_FD_69793 | JGI IMG/M metagenome (GOLD analysis project Ga0075121, IMG submission 69793) | Saline lake microbial communities from Ace Lake, Antarctica - Antarctic Ace Lake Metagenome 02UKG | ecosystem: Environmental > Aquatic > Non-marine Saline and Alkaline > Saline | place... | reverse complement strand
AATACAATTTGGATTGTACCTCGAATCAAGGGAAATTAAAATTGTTTTTGAAGGATATGCGTCATTATTTTAGAGTGGTTGTATTTCTAAGAAAATGAGGAGTTTGAAATTAGAAATGGGGTTATTGTAATGAATCTAAATGGGATATCCACGATAATTGTCGTATACAACCCCAAGTCTGGATGTGTTCGCGACAAAATTGTCAGGGACACAAACATTACGGGCTATTTTTTCGATTATTAAATACTAAAGGAGGTTTAATTGCATGTCACAGAAATCTGCAAATTAGTTGAAGAAATCCAAAATGTAAATTTCAAAGAATTTTGGTACGGCAGTAAGCTATTAGAAAAAGTAAAAAATATTGAGAATAAAAAAATCACCAAAGCTCTTGCTTTAAGGCATCATTATTTGCAAAATAAAAAAGCTGGTTCTTGTTATGTAATTCGTCATACAATTAAAGAAATGGAAGGACCATATTTTAATACTTTATGGAATATGATATACTCCAATAATAAAGATGAATCTGAAGCTGCTTCTTTTATTTTAGCAGAAATTGGTGGTGTTTGGACATTTCAGAAAATTTTAAATAATTTGAGAAAAAAAGACGTAAATACTTATACTGTTTTAATTCCTTGTTTAATCCATTTAATTAATAGATATTACGACATATTCGAAGAATCAGACCCAACAATGCAAATTTTAGATGTTAAAACAAATATTGTTAAAACTGTAAGAATGAAAGATTACGCACCTGACATTTATCGAAGAACCATTACTGACAGACTCCTTTCGAATGAGTTTTTTAAACTCACAACAAATGAGAGAATTGATGAAATGAATTCTATATTAGATACAATTCCTCAACTATATTATGATAAAATAAATAAATATAAATTTATACATGCAATTGATAATCTAAAAGTAAAATAACGGAGATCTAATGTCTTACGCTACAGTTTATATTTATTGTGATAAATGTAATTATACTAATAAAGCAAATATAGATCCGATTGACTACTTTTATAAAATATTAATATTCAACGAACTTCATTTTAAGAGTACCGATGGTTGGTGTATACACACCCCAAATCGGGGGTATACGCGGCAAAATTGTCGTGGACACAAACATTACAGGCAAAGATTTAGTTGGTTTTATAAATAATAAAGAGGAAGATAGTATATGAAAGACAAATATCTCCAAATATTTAATTATCTGCTTGAGTTTTCAAAGATTCGGGCTCGATCAATAAAAAATATTGAAACAGCTAAAACAAATTATACTGAAATTCTTTGGATGAAAGATATTCCCAACAATAATGATATTGATTATATATTAAATGAGAATTTTAACAATAAAGACTATTTTCTAAAAATCACTAAACCTGTAGAACCAACAAAACCAATATTTCCAGAACCACCATCAGAATTAATATATTGGATTATACCTTCAACTTTATTAAATAGAAATGATTTACCTGAATTATTCAAAGAAATTGGAATTAATGAGGAAAAGAAACAATTAAACGATAATCCTGATATTTTAGCAACTTTTGAGAAATATTGTGACGATTATTGGATTAATGATTCAGAAAATTATTGGGCAAAGCGGGATATTTATGATGTTGAATTTAATAAATATGAAGAAACAAATAATATTTATAAGAGATTGTTCTCAGTTTATAATAAGGCAAATCAGTTTGGAGAAGAATACGAATTACTAATGGGTGTAGGTTTAATTTTCTTCAGAGAAAATAAAGAAACTCCATTAATTTGCCGTCACATTGTTACAACAAAAACAGATATTGAGTTTGATTTTAATAATAATAATTCAAGCCTTATAGTTAGTCAAAATTTATTAAACACATTACAGATTGAAACTGACTCAATTATAGATTTATTTGATCAATTCGATTCTAATGATATAATTGAAGCCGAAAAGATGGCTAATGAACTTATCAAGGAAAAAGAATTAGTTAATCCTTTTGATAATGAAATTCATGATGTTTTGCAATTACTTGCAGAAAGAATAAAACCAGGAGATGGTAATTATCGTGATTTTATTGAAAAGCCTACACAAATACCAAATAAAGAAACCATTTTCTTTGCACCAGCATTAATTTTAAGAAAACGTAATACAAGGAGCTTTACAGCTCTTTATGAACAAATTATTAAAAACATTGAAAATGAAGATAGCGATTTAGAAATTCCCACCTTAAATGATTTAGTCGGTTTCCATGAAAGTAATGAAGATAACGCTTCAATGTCGGAAACAGAAAACAATTATTCAGAAGATCAAACAATATATTTCCCAAAAGAATGGAATGATGAACAAATTGAGATTGTATCAAAATCAAAAATAAATAATAAGATTCTTGTCCAGGGACCTCCAGGAACTGGAAAGTCACATACAATTGCAAATCTAATTTGTCATCTTCTGGCAAATGGTAAAAAGGTATTAATTACTGCATACACTCCAAGAGCATTAGAAGTCTTAAAGGAAAAAATTCCTATTGAATTTCAGGATTTGGTTGTTAACTTATTAAGTGGTGATTCATCTTCAATAAAGGATTTACAATCCAGCGTAAATTCAATTAATGATGAACTTTCAAGAGCTAATCTAAATGAATATCAAAATGAAATAATTAAATTAGAAAAGAGACTAAAAACGGTAAGAGAAGAAATTGCAATTAATACAAATGAGCTGGTGAAAATTAAAGAGAAATCAACAAGAAATCAACAGATAAATTCAATTTATTCAGGTACATTAACAGAAATTGCAGAAAAATTAGAAATTGATTCAAAAATATTTGACTGGTACAAAGACTCTTTCTGTGATATCAATAATAAATTAATAGTTTCCGATTTACAATGCTTCATTGAACAATTTGAAAATTATAAAAAAGTTGATGTTTCAGAATTTGAATTTACCATTCCAAAACTTGAAAATATTCCTTCTTATGAACAAATAAAGGACTTTTGGCACATAAGAAATGAACTATTAAAATACAATACAAATAAAGAACATCTAAAAATTAAATGCTCCAATTTTGAAGAATTGAAAAAATTACTCATTGAACTAAATAAACTCTATAAGCAAACAGATTTACTGCAAATTGATTTTACTGATGAGATGATTGAAAATTATTTAAAGAGTAACGCATATAATTGGAAACAAAAAAATAATTCTTCTTCACAGCTTTTAAAAAGAATAAAGGAAATTGATTTAAAACAAATTGATAGAGATATTGAAATTTCATATAATTCAGTCAATAGTATCAAGCAACTTAAAAATGATGCTCAGATTTTACTCAACTATTTAAATGAGGGAAACACTCTTTCAGGTTTTTCATTTTCTTTAAAAAGGAACTTTTTATCAAAAAAAATTAAAGAACGATTATATTTCATTGAAAATATTAGAGTTAATGGAAGTACTTGTGATACAACAACAAAAATTGAAACTGTTATCAAAGATATTGAATTGCAACAAGATTTTGAAGAGTTAGCAATTATTTGGAATTCAAAATTACAAGAGAAAAAGTCATATTTAAAAAAGTTTCTTTTCTTCAAAAATATAGATGCTGAAGTTAATAAACTAATAAATATTATTGAAGAGTCAGAAAAACTCAAATTACAAATTGCGCAATTTTCAGGTATAAGAGTAAATTCTTTTGATAGAGAAAATGTTTTAATCCTTATTAATGAAACGGAGTACAATCATCTTTTAAAAAGAGAAAAGTCATGCAAAGAAACCATTAAAAAGGTAGAAACTTATCTTAATCAAGAAAACACTCATATAATAAGAGAAACAATTTTAAATGATTTTAAATTATTTGATTATCACAATTATAATCATACTATCAATAACGTAAAATCACTTATTCAGAAAAAAGATAATTATTTAAAATTTAAAGAATTACAAGACCGAGTAAATACAGATTTACATAATTTATTAGATTCGATTTTATCAAATGATTTCGTTTTATCTGATTTGTCTAAATTTGAAAAAGTTGTTTATTTTAAACACGCACAAAATGAAATAAATAGACTATTGAATAGTGATTATGAGACATCGTTATTCGATGATTTATTTCGTTTTGAACAAAAGGAGAAGAAGTTAATTGCAAATATTGCATCAAAGAAGGCTTGGTGTTTTGTCATTGAAGATCTTCAATATAATCGTTCTTTACGACAACATCTAAATGCGTGGGTAATGGCTGTTAAAAAAATCGGAAAAACAGGAAGAGGTAAGAGAGCTATGAAGTTCAGAAAAATAGCTCAACTTGAGATGGAGCATTGCAAAGATTCAGTACCTTGTTGGATTATGCCTCTTTATAAAGTTGCCGAAACCATCAATCCAGAACAAGAGATGTACGATTACATAATAATTGATGAAGCAAGCCAATTAGGACCTGATGCAATTTTCCTTCTTTATATAACAAAAAACATAATCATTGTTGGTGATGATAAACAAACTTCACCTGAATATGTTGGTGTTAGAGCAAATACAATGACACCGTATATTAATAAATATTTACAAGGTATCCCTTTTTCAGCATATTATGGAACTGAGTTCAGTTTTTTTGATCATTCTAAGTTTTTTTGCGATGGGATTACTGTTTTAAGAGAACACTTTCGATGCATGCCTGAAATCATTGAATTTTCAAATAAGCACTTTTATGCTCCAGATGGAATGGGGCTTTATCCATTAAAACAATATTCTGAGAAAAGACTTAAACCTTTAGAAAGCATTTTTTGTTCAAATGGTTTTACCGAAGGAATTGGTGCCCGAATAATTAATAAACCAGAAGCTGAAACTTTAGCCAATACAATTGCAAACCTAACGAGAGATGAAAGATATGATAATAAAACATTTGGTATAATAACACTTCAAGGAAATCAACAATCAAATATTATTGATAACTTATTATTAAAACTAATTGGTGAACAAGAATATCATAAAAGAAAAATTGTTTGTGGAAATTCAGCATCTTTTCAAGGTGATGAAAGAGATATTATCTTTCTAAGTTTGATTACAGCACATAATCATAATAGGTCTTCTCTAACAAAACCAGAAGATGAAAGACGCTTTAATGTTGCATTAAGTAGAGCAATTGAGCAAGTATGGCTTTTTCACTCTGTTCAATTGGAAGATTTAAATCCTAATGATTTGCGCTATAAGCTATTAAATCATATGACAAATTATCACACACAACATAATCTTGATAATCAAATTATTCCTGTGCCTGTTCACAAAACGAAAGACTCACAACCAAGTCCTTTTGATAGCTGGTTCGAAGTTGAAGTAAGAAACGATATTGTTGCAAATGGATATAGTGTTATTCCTCAATATGAAGTTGCTAAAGGGAAATATCGTATTGACATGGTTGCTTTATTCGATGATGGTACGAAAATAGCAATTGAGTGCGATGGGGACAAATGGCACGGCGTAGAACAATATCAAAAAGATTTAACAAGACAAAAAGTTTTAGAACGCTGTGGTTGGCAATTTTTTAGAATTAGAGGTAGTGAATATTATTCTAACAGAAAAAAATCACTCGAACCACTTTGGGAAATATTTGAATCATTACAAATTATAAATAAGCAAAATGAAAAAGCAAAACAAGAAATTGAAAAAACAATTTTGATACAATCAACATCAAATGAACAAGAAACTGATTCTGAAATTAAAGCTATTCCGATCCAAGCCAAATTGAGCAATGATTCTGTTTCTCAACATAAAATTACAGAAATTAATTTGAGTAGATTATTGCTTCAAAATGAATTATTAATTTTTACAAACAAGCATAATGTTTACAAATTGATTAATAAGCAATATAGTCTTATGAAACAAATTGTTGAAAAATTGGAGCTTGAAGAAAAGGAAATGATTATTTATGTTACTGGTACAAATGATTATTCTGGCTATATGCTCTTCGGTTTTGAAAACGGTAAAGTATCAAAAATACTAATGAAAAGCTACGAGACCAAAACACATAGAAAGCATTTGAAAAATGCATATAATAATGATTCTAAGTTGATTTTTTGTGATCATATAAGATATGATAAAGAATTGATAGCAATAAGTTCAATAAATAAAATTTTAGTTTTTAATACAGATCAAATTAATCCTAAAATGAGTAAGAACTCTCAAGGAGTTCAGGTGATGAGACCAAAGAATAATAGTTTACTGATTAAGATTAAGAATATAAATCAAGTCGATTTTAGAGATATTGATTATTATAAGAAGAAAATCCCAGCAACAGGGAACTTTATATTGGATGAAGATGATATTTAGAACAGAAAATAGTAATACCAAGAGTTTATTAGAAACTTCTGCTGGTCTAATAGGATTATTTATTATTACTAGACCTATCTTATTTGTAATTGGCTATTTGAAAGGAAAAAAGAAATTACAAAACAATAAACACTTGATAAGTAATTAAATAATTAAAGGAATAAAATAATGGGATATTTTGTAAAGCACTGGAAAGGTAAGCTGTCACTTCCCATTTCATTTTGGGTCAATTTTGTAAGCCTAAATATTATCTTTTTTTATGTAACAGAGTTAATAGCTATTCGTATCACTCATCCATATCATAGAATTGATTTTATATTAATTTCATATATTATTTATTATGTTGCCATTTACCCTTGGCAAGTTATAGGTAATTGGCGATGTAGTAACATTGGCATTTATGATGGAAAGAAATTTTGGGCACTCATTGTAAGAATCATTATAATTATCAGCATGTTATTCATAATTCCAAAATTTATAAATTTAAAAAATATACAGGAAATTAATAATGAGGAAATCAGCAAACTTGATTATACAATTGATTTAGTAGATGATGAATCAAGAATTCATCTAATTGGTGGGATGAAGTATGGAGTAACAGAAGAAATCCAGGAACTATTAATTAATAATGATAAAATTACAGGAATCATCATTGATAGTTATGGAGGTTTAATTTATGAAGGTTACAAGTTAGCAGAAATAATTGAAAAATATAATCTAAATACTTATTCAATAATTGAATGTTCATCAGCTGCAACAATAGCATTTATTGCAGGTAAAGAAAGGTATATAAATTTCGAAACAAAAATGGGATTTCATAATCCTTTCAGTATTATTGATATACGAAAAGACTATGATTTAAATGCCCTCGAATTAAATACTATAAGAAAACAGAATAAATTATCAAAATCAGATTATTTAAATTATTTATATGAACATGGAATATCAAACAACTTCATTGATAAACTAGTGAATTATAATTCTAAAGACTTATTATACCCAACAATTGATGAATTAATTGAAAGCAAAATAATAACTGAAGTCCAAAGCAAAAGGACAATATTAAACAATACAGAAAGAGGAAACCCAAACTTAACATCATTAATAGACAACTGGGTAAACGTATACATCCCTGATATTTGCAGATTTGAAATGTCACCATCATTTGAAATTCAAAAGGGGTTTTACAAAGAATTCAATAATACAATTAGAGAAAAGTGGTTTAAGGTTACGGATAATCCTGAACGTGTTGTATTACAACCAAAAGGAATTAACGAGTTTAATGAAACTAGCCTGAAACATTATTGTAGATTCATTATTGAGACTGAAATTTCTGATGATCCTTTATTTGAATTAACTGATTCAATTGTTTTAACTGAGGATGAGCAATTATTTTTCGAAGAAATAATTAGAGAGAGTATTGAAGATGGTATGAAACAGATGCGTTCACAAGGTGTTGAAATGAAAATATTAGAATGGAATTGTTTGAAAATATCAAATTTAAATAATGTTGATGTATTTGAAATTAGCTACATAAGACAATTAAACCAAAATCCTCATGTTTTTGTTAGTATATATAAAGTATTTAATAGAAACAAAATACATACTATAACTGCTTCATATCGCATTTCAGAAAAGAAACTTTGGGATGAAGATTTAAAAAAAATGCTCAATTCAATACATTTTATTGAATCCAAGAAATAATTATTAAGGAGTAAATTATGAGTATAAAGAAAAATATTTATTTTGTTTTATTTTCAATTTTTTTGCTTGTTGCATCAAACATATATTCAGATGATATCCATTATAACAAAAATGGAATATCATTCTATTATCCTACAGATTTAAGTGAAATTGAAGTAAACGGATACATAGCTTTTATTAGTAATCAGGAAGGTTGTGACTTCCGTTTCAAAATTACAGCCCCAATTAATGAATTATCAAAAGAGTTTTCATTTGATTTACTAGATGAAAAAAATTTACAAATATTCTTAGAAAATTATGCGGAATCTTTTCTTACTTCTATGCAAAATGATAGTGTTAATTATAAAAACATTACAATAAACGAATTTGATACACTAATGATTTCAGGTCATAAATTTACTAAATTCGTAATGAGGTATTATTTTGATTATGTTGGAGAAATTATGGAGAAGTGTGTTTTTACTCATATGGTAGAAGGCTATGTATTTGAAATCACATTGACTTATTTTGCGAGTGAACAGGATTCTAAGAATAAATTAAAGAAAATTTTGCAGTCATTCTCATTTATAGATTACTAATAATGTAAAGTTATGAAAGCCCCTAACAAACATGCCCACAATAGGCAAGAAGAAAAGCAAGAAGAGCGTATCGCATTCCAACCTTTAGCAGCATGCGAATTCATGCTGAAACTACCATGAAATAATATAAGAAGGTTAAAGATGTTCAAAATCGTGACAGCGTTTTGGGTGATTGTTTTTTTTTTGCAGGTTCATTTGTGCCTTTAGAAGGAATTGTCTATCATGTCGATTCGATTGATGGCTCTGATAATGCCAACGGGCAATCACCGAAGAAGAGAGGGTGTGAAGGGGCGAAAAAATTGAAAATGTAATCAGCCATAGGCTGACAAGAATGTAAAATGTAAAATTAAATGTAATGTAATCTAGAGCTGGGGAATAAACGAAGGGGCGAAGGGGTGAAAATGCGATGGTGTGAATAATTGAAAATTCAAAATTTAAAATTAAGTGTGTAATGTAATCCAGAGCTGGGGGAAAACGACGGTGGGAAGATGCGAAAGTGCGAAGGTTAGAGGGTTAGAAAATTAGAGAGTATAAAGAAAACTTGGCTAGTCTTAAAAAATTTGTTCGTTTTGTTAGTTTTGTTCGTTGCTTAATAATCTTATATTACATTTCTCTGTGAACTCTGTGGTTTAAATTGATTGAGGGGGTGAATAATTGAAAATTCAAAATTTAAAATTAAGTTTGGGTACGCATAATAAAAATCAAACTCGCCAGATTATATATAACCTGGCGAGTGTTTTTGGTTATGACAGCTTTTTACTGCTATCGCTTTTTCAGGTGACATAATTTCATTTATTTTCCCCATTTACGTTCGTATCTCCCCGCATTTCAATCAGCTTTAAGCCGGAACAACAAAGCACATAGTGACGTTTTTTTGTTAGATAGTGCTAAGTTGTTCCTCCTTAAGGGCGGTAAATTATTGCTGATTATGTGATTAAGGGTGATTATGGTGGTGAAATTGGTGGAAAATAGGGGGTTTTGGGGATTTTTGAAAAATATGGGTGTTATTTGATATTTTTCAAGTTTTGGGATGTTATACAGTTGTTATTATTAGATGAGAGGGATTTATAATTTCTGAGCTTCGGTGAGGGATTTGATATTTGTAACTTTGTTATAGATGGCGAGTAATTCTGCTGTGATGCTGATGGCAATTTCCTGGGTAGTGGTTTTGGCAATATTCAGGCCGATGGGGGTGTGGATATTCTGGAGTTGCTGGTTGGAAATTCCGATATTTTTGAGTTGCTGCAGATTTTCGGCAGCTTTTTGATGGGAAGCTATCATGCCCAGATAGGTAAGATTTAAATTCCGCTGACAGATATTTAAGAGGATATCATAATCATTTGAATGAGCATGGGTGAAGATGATCACAGCATCCTGGGGAGCTGGGAGAAATTCTTTGGCAAACTGGAGGTAGTCCTGGCAGATAACATTATCTGCCTGAGGAAGTCTTTCTGAGCTGGCATATTCTTCTCTATTATCTATCACTACCAGGTGAAACTGGAGTGATTTCAGGATGGGCAAAATGCTTTTGCAGAGATGTCCGGCACCAAAAAGATAGATAGTTTTGGCAGGAGCAAAATATTCCAGAAATATTTTGGCATTACCTCCGCATTGCATTCCTATACCCATTTCTGCTTCTGTGAGTTCAAATTCCATCAGTTTATTTTCTTTAGTAGTAAATATCTCAAGGCAGGCAGCGCGTATTTTATGCTCAATAAGCCCACCGCCCACAGTACCTTCTGAAGAACCGTCGGGATATACTATCATTTTGAACCCGCTGCGGCAGGGGGTTCCACCTATCGATTCCAGTACAGTAGCCATCACGAACGGAGTATTTTTCTGGAGATTATCTGCTGCCTGGATAATTATCTGATTAAAAGAAGTTTCCATTTAAGTTCCTGTTTCAGTTAATTTATCTTTCAATTCCTGAGGAGTATTGATATTATCAAGGATATTGGGATCATCGACTGGAATGCGTTTGATGATACTTTCCGGCAGGGATTTAATAATTATACTGAGATTATCACTTACAGAAGCATTTAGAATGCGTCCACCTACCTGAGGAGAAATAATCAGAGGATGTCCAGTTCGATTTTGAGATGTAAGCACTGGTAAAAACAACTGGTGGTGATCATCAATAGCCGAGACCAGGATCTGATAGGTATCCAAAGCGATAAATGGCTGATCTATCAGGTGAATGAGATAATTAGTTGAAAGGGCATCAGCCTTGAGAGCTAATTTGAGAGATGAGAACATACCCAGTTCAGGTTGAGAGTTATTGACGAATTCCACATTTTGAGTAAAAAGATGTTCTTGCAGATTCTGATGATTTTCTCCAGTGACAATAATGATCTTTGAGGAAAATTCCTGTAGTTTGCCTATTATTATATCCACAACCGCGATACCTTCTATCTGCAAAAGAGCTTTATCTGTGCCCATGCGGGTAGAATTTCCGGCAGCTAAGATAATGGAAGTGAGATTCATTAACTATCCTGGTGAAGAATATCAGCAGCCATTTGCACAGCTTCAATGATCTGAACGTAACCTGTGCAGCGGCAGAGATTACCTTCCAGGGCGGTTTTGATCTGCTCTTCTGAAGGTTGTAAATTTTCCAGAAGCAAAGCTTTGGCGCTCATGATCATGCCCGGAGTGCAAAATCCGCACTGGACGGCACCGGTTTTCAAAAAACTATCCTGCAAAGTTTTAAGGATTTTATCCTGTTCAGCGTTTTCGATAGTTTCTATATCAGTATCCATCACCTGACAGGAGAGTATCATACAAGAGCAGACAGCCTTACCATTCATCAAAACGGTGCAGGCACCACATTCACCCACAGAGCAGCCTTCTTTTGTGCCGGTAAGATTCAATTCGTCACGCAGAATATCTAAAAGCCTCATATTATCAGGAACATTTAATTCCTGCGGGAGATTATTAAGAGTAAATTTAAGCTTGATCATTTTTATACTCACTATATTGTTTTTTAAAATCAGCCATGGCAGCTATCACGAGATTGACAAACACGGGAATTTTGTAAGAGGCAGACCATCTTTTGCCGATTTTGGGGTTAAGAATACTATTAAGCCTGTATTTCAAATCACGATAAAGTTTTTCATCAATCCAGCGCCCGATAATAAATTCTTCAAGTTCCGGGAGACGCCCGGGTTTTTCGAGAAGCGATCCGGCAACAATCCGGCAATTACAGATCTTTTTGTCCTGATCAAATTCTAAACTGGCGCAGATACTGATCCGGGTGATATTAAGCGCTTTGCGTCTGCCAAGCTGGAAGTAATGCGAGAATGATTTTGGGGGCTGAGGCAGGGGGATATTAACTGCTGTGAGAATCTCATCCGACTCAATTGCCGTATGATAACTTTTGATGATGAAATCTTTCATGGGAATAGTACGAGTGCCTTTGGCAGAACTAAGGCTCAACTCAGCATCATAAAAGATGAGGGGTGGAATACTATCTGCACAGGGAGCAGCATTTACTATATTCCCGCCAATTGTGGCAATATTCCTGATCTGCGTAGAACCTATCTGCGAGCAGGCAGATGCCAGCACCGGAAAATGCGTATTCACCAGCGGATTAGCGATGATCTCAGCAAAAGTTGTGGTACTGCCAATCTGGAGGGTGTCATTTTCCAGCGAGACGTATTGCAGTTCTGAGAGTGGTTTGATATTGACCACCTGATGGGTTTCTGCTGAATTGCGCATCTTGATCATCAGGTCAGTACCTCCAGCCAGAATATTATGCTTACCATCTGCGAGCAGCTTTAATGCCTGCTTTAGTGTAGTTGGCGTTACAGTTTTAGCAGAGATCACAGAGAGGCTGGAGCTGGACTCAGTTTTGCAGGCTATCATACTCTGACGTTCAGGTTTTTTGAGATTATGATTCAGAAATACCTGTTCAAGTGATAATGGCAGAGCAGCAGAGCTTACGCCCATGGCATTATAAAGAGCGTTATTGATGGCAGCAGAGATCAATTCAAAGGTGGGTTCACCAAGGCTTTTCGCTCCAAAGGGACCTGCTTTATCTGGATTCTCTATCAATATGGGAGTAATCTTAGGAATATCCTGGATTGTGGGAATAAGATAAGTATCAAAATTATCAGACAGCACTTCTCCGGCGGAAATATTAAAATCTTCTGTGCAGGCATATCCCATACCCTGCACAACACCACCATAGATTTGGCCCTGAGCTCCCAGAAGATTAATGGTTTGACCCACATCATGAGCGGCATAAACCTGATCAACGCTTATTTTGCCAGTAAAGGAATCAACAGTAACTTCAGCAATTTGACAACCATATACATAGGTGAAATAGGCATCTCCTTTACCGGTTTCTTCTTCCCAGGATACGTCAGGAGCTTTGAACCAGCCGTAAGCCGAAAGATTAATCCCAGCCTGTAGAGCTTTTTCTACTGCTTCCTTGAAACTGAGAGCAGATTTGGGTTTTTTGCCTGACTTTGTATAGATCATACCCTCTTTCCAGATAGTATCTTTGAGCGCTTTTACTTTGAGCTCAGCTTTGATGATCTCAAAGATGTCTTCTTTCAGCTTCTGAGCAGCATCATTTATGGCATTTCCACCGGCAATTGTACCGCGTGATGCCACCGTGGGACCACCATCAGCAATAGTAGAAGTTTGTGGTGCTAGGAAAATGGCATCAGCAAGTGGAACTCCTAATATTTCACAGGCGATCTGGCACATAGTAGTCTGCAGACCCTGTCCATTTTCAGATACAGCGGTGATAATGATCAAACTGCCGTCAGCCTGGATAGATACAATTGCAGAGGATACATCAGTACCTTCTGCACCCAGAGAACAACCACGATAGCTGCATGCCAGCCCGATACCTTTTCTGTAGCGGGGAGGTAATTTTATAAATTCTCTGTTTGCCTGCCATTTATTAACGAAATCTGCTTTTTCTACTGCAGTATTCAAAACCTGCCGCAGCGAAACTTTATGCTCAGATAACATCTGCCCGGAGGCAGTAATACTATCCTGCTTGAAGCCATTGATGAGTCGTACCTCAAGTGGGGTGAGTTCACAATGGACAGCAATTTCATCCATCAGCGATTCCTGAGCAAAAATTATCTGGGGAGAACCAAATCCCCTGAATGCTGCTGTATAACAATTATTAGTATAAACCGACCTGATATCGGTTTCTACATGCGGGATTTCATAAGGTCCAGTAGCTTGAACTACTGAACGCCAGGTGACAAAAAATGTCTGAGACGAATAAGCTCCACTATCAGCCAGAATGTCAATTTTCATGGCTATTATTCTACCTTCTCTTGTGAAGCCGACTTTGTAATTCATGATATATGGATGTCTTTTGTAACTTTCACGCAGAGAATTTTCACGGGAATTTGTCATCTGAACAGGCTCCCCGGTCATCTGGCATAAAAGTGCAGCACGGCAGACCATATTATTGATAATATCATCTTTACCACCAAAAGATCCACCCAATACTGATGGTATCACATTTATCCTGTTCAAGGGCAGGTTCATATACATTGCTGCCACTTTACGGGTAGTATAAGGATTTTGGATTGAGCCATAGATATTGAAACCGCCAGTTGAGTGATCAGGTTCCACCGTTACCGTTTCAGGTTCTATATAAGCATGTTCCTGGAAACCAGTGGTATATGTTCTGGTAAGTATTGCATCAGCTACTTGAAATCCAATTTTGATGTTACCCTTGCGCAGTGGATAATGATTAACAATATTCGATTTATATTCAGGATGAATAAGTCGTGCTTTGGGAGATACTGCCTTGCGCGGGTCAGTGAGGGGTTTGTATGGCTCATATTCCACTTTAATGGCATCTGCTGCTTTGAAGGCAGCTTCCCGGCTTTCTGCAGCAACCACTGCTATCACATCTCCAGTGAAGAATACCTCATCATTCACAATTGGCAGATAATCCTGCCGGATTGGTCCTACCTTTTGCGCTCCGGGTATATCTTTGTAGAGAGCAATTGTCTTCACACCCGGTATCTTTTCCGCGGCAGAGGTATCTATGGAAATTATTTTGCCAGTGACAATATCTGTGTATTTGCAGGCAGCATAGAGCATGTCATTTAATTTGATATCATTACCATAAATGGCTTTACCGGTAACCTTTTGATCACCGTCAATACGGGTAACTTCTTTTCCTATCAGGTTCATTTTCACATCCAGTTTTAATCAGTATTAGCAGATTCAATAAATTTCTGCAGGTAATTAAAGCACACCTGCAGGCGATATTCTTTGTCCGAGCGGAAATCACTTATGGGCGTAACATCCTTTTTTAAGGCATTCATCAGATCAGTATCATTTAGATCTTGAGAATGTAAGGTGATATATTCTTCAACGTTGTATAAACGTCGAGGATATTCATTCAAACTACCGGCAGCAATTTTGAAATTATCTTCATATTTCACAAAGGCAAGAGCGACTTTGGCGATTGTAAGAGCAGTGCGGGAGCCAATCTTGATGTATTGCGGCTGATATTTGCAGGCGAAATTCAAGGGAATTTCAATGGCAATTATCAGTTCATCATCTCGGAGCACGGTTTTTTTATATCCGGTATAAAATTCAGATAAGGGTACTGTCCGGGTGGTAGTTATTGATTTCAATACCAATTTGGCTTCCAATACCAGCAGTAGTGGTACAGTGTCTGCAGTTGGTGATGAATTAGCAATATTTCCGGCAAGAGTGGCAAAATTCGCTATAGGTGGTGAAGCAAAATCAATCAGCGAATCAGATAGGTATGGGCAATACTCTTTAATAATTGCTGAGCTGGAAATTTCGCTGATCGTAGTTGTGGCACCTATGATCAATTTTGTGCTGCACATATCCACACCATGCAGTTCCGGTAAATGGTTGATAAATATTATCGCTTCATCTGATATCTTACCCAGTTTAATGAGAATATTCAGATCAGAGCCTCCAGCCAGCAGCAGTTTCTTATCCGGAAGCTCAGATAATAGATTTAAGACCTCCGACAAGTTTTCTGGTTTATATACTTTCATGGTTCAGCTCCTGATCAGCTAATTTCCGGCAGACTAGCTGCACCGCATCAATGATCTTACGATAACCTGTGCAACGGCAGATATTACCTGATAATGCCCATTTGATCTTATCTTCATCAAGATCAGGATTATTGGCCAGATAATGATAGGAGGTTACCAGAAAACCCGGGAAACAAAAACCGCACTGTACTGCATTTGTTTCCTGATAGCAATCTGCTATCAGTTTACCGAGTGGTGTTTCGGAAATTCCTTCAGCAGTGATCACGCTGCCACCATCTACCTGAATGATATTTATCAGGCAACTGGTTACAGGAATATCATTTAAAAGCACTGTGCAGGCTCCGCACTCTCCTTCACCGCAGGATTCTTTTACAGAAGTCAGTTTATAGTCTTCCCTGAGCACATCTAAAAGACGTCGCATGGGATCAGTATCAATACTGGTTTCTTTGCCATTAAGATAGAAGTTTATTTTCATAATGAACTCCTGTTGATCTCTTGATAAATACGCTCAGGTGTGAGTGGCAGGTCATTAATGATAACTCCTGCTGCCTGGATAAGAGCATTGCGAACAGCGGGAGCAGGATAATCCATGGGGATTTCTCCTAATCCCTTTGCCACTGCAGAATCCGTATGGATAAATTCCACTATCATCTCAGGCATATCCTCAGTAGTGGGTAAAGTGTAATCTGTGAAACCACGAGTTCGGGGATAACCCTTTTTATAGATATTCTCTGTAAGTGCCCAGCCCAAAGCCTGGGTAACGCCACCATAAACCTGACCCAGAGCAATATCGTGATTGATAACTCTGCCGATGTCAAGCACATTCCAGCATTTTGTCACTTTCGCTTTATATTGCAGGGGATCATAATCAATTTCCACTACGCAGGCAGCCCAGGAAAAATCATGATAAGCAGTACCCTGATTGGTTTTATCATCAAAATCATCATTGGGGTCTGGCTTAAAGCTGAGTTCGTAGTCTTTGGGGAATAGTTCCTGATGATCCTGGATATAACCCGCCAGATCATCACATTTCAATTCATACTTAATCTTTGCAGCAAGTTTTTGCAGTAAGCTTCCCACAATATAAATTGTCCTGGAAGCTACAGTAGGTCCGCTGTTAGGGGTTTTTCCAGTATTGGGAATTTGAACATTTACCTTTTCCAGAGGGATATTAAATTCTTCATTTACCATCTGAGCAAGCGTTGTATGAGCCCCCTGTCCCATCTCCACATTGGCCACAAATATCTGGACATTAGCATTCTTATCCAACCGCATTTTTACTTTGGACTGCAAGTCCTTTTCACCATTACCGGTGTATCCGCCACCATGCAGGGCCATTACAAGTCCAATCCCTTTTTTATCTTTATGATCCTTGTTATATTGCTCAAACTGTCTGTGTTTATTAGCATAATCAGAAATCTCCAGTATTCGCTGCATACATTCATGGAGATGATCTTCTTTAACTACCTGTCCTGAAGGCATTTTGTCATTTTTTCTCAGAAGATTAATTTCACGCATTTCCAGCGGAGATTTACCTATTGCTCTGGCAATATTATCAAGATGAGATTCAATGGCAAATATTGCCTGAGGAGCACCAAATCCTCTAAAAGCTCCATTGGGTGGAGTATTGCTTTGTTGCAGAAAACCGCTGATCTCGCAGCGTGGCAGGTTATAACCTCCACCGGCATGGAGAATCCCACGATGTAACACTACAGGTGACAGGGTTTGATATGCTCCCGCATCTAAGCGATAATTGATATTTACAGCTTTTATTTTACCTGTCTGGACATCTGTATAGGAGACAATTGCCACCCGTGATGGGTGTCTTTTTGTGGTTATCAGCAGATCATCGGCTCGCTCAAGTTTTATCTTCACTGGTTTGTGGGCTTTATAGGCAAGCAGAGCTGTAATCCCAGCCAGCAGATTAGGGAAATCTTCCTTTCCGCCAAATGCTCCACCAATCCCTTCAGATGTTTCCACGATCACTTTTTCTACAGCATTCCCCATGATCACTTTCACTGCTTCTTCCACGAAAAATGGGCATTGCATGGTACCAGTGATCTTTATCTTGCTGTTCTTTTGATCATATTCTGCCAGCATCCCTTGTGGTTCCAGATAAGCCTGCTCCTGGTGCTGGGTATAAAACACCTCTTCAATGTGTTTCAGATGCTCAGGATCAACTTTAGCACCATCCTTGTGACTTATGTGCATGCACTCGCCAAACTGAAATGCCTTATCATCGAGGCAAGTATCTACGTCAGTAATTGCCATTTCCTCTTCGTACTCAATTTTGATGGCAGAAATGAAACTCATAAGTGTTTTCAATTCAGGATGTGCTATTCCCATGATCACCTGACCATAGTGCAGCACCTCTCCTTTGGTCATAAAGGGTTGGTCTGATACCGGCTCAGGAACTATATTCTCCCCTGGAATATCTGATGCCTGCACAATAGTAAATTCCTTCAGGTCATAATCCTGGGGATAAGATATATTTTTGATCTTTCCTTTGTCTATTGTGGCATAGAGCAAATAACCATGCAGCATATCTTCCAGGGAATAATCATCCAGAAAACGGCATTTCCCGATAATTTTTGCCAGACCATCTTTTCTTGGTTTAGATTTCATATATTTCCCTCCTCAAATGTATCGGGATAATTTCTTTCTTAATGACGCCAGATCGGGCTCAATCGATTCCGGAATTTTGATCAGAGCTGATACTGCCTTGATGTCTTTTAATCCAGAGCCGGTCAGTAATACCACATTCCGGCTGTTTTTTTCTAACTGATATTCTTCCATATAACTTAAATATCCGGCATAAGCTGCCGCTGCTGCGGGTTCGGCAAAAAGTCCAAATCTTGCAGCTAATATACTGCCTGCATGGAGGATGGAGTGATCTGATACCTTGATTGATTTCCCTTTGTATTTTTCCAGAAATTGCTTCGACATATAATAATTACGTGGGATTTTAACTGAAATGGAGTCTGCTATTGTTTCAGGATTTTCTGCCCTCACTGAGATGATCTCCGGGATATGATTGATTATACCCGTTTTAAGCAGGTCTTCAAAACCCTTATATATCCCGGCAATAATACATCCATCACCTACAGGTATAAATACCCTGTCAGGAAGCGTTTTTCCCATTTGACTGTAAATCTCATAAGCAGCAGTTTTTTTCCCTTCAATAGTAAAGGGGTTATAAGCAGTATTTCTATTATAGATACCCAGTTCTGCAGTAGCCTGCACAGAAAGATCAAAAGCATCATCATAGCTGCCACTTACGGGAATAATCTCTGCTCCGTACATTGCTATCTGAACCAGTTTGGCAATTGGCGCTTTCTCTGGAACTAATATGATTATCTTCTGACCTTGAGCAGCACCAATTCCTGCCAGAGAAGAACCTGCATTACCAGTGGAAGCAGCAATAATTGTATTGATACCTCTCTCCTTTGCTACAGCAGAGACCAGATTTGAAGCTCTATCCTTGTAAGAAAAAGTAGGATTCTGGCTATCATCTTTAAAGAGAAGTTTATGTGGCGGCTGTCTATTTTCAGGGATATTTATCTCATAGAGTGGAGTGTTGCCGACTTTCAAATATGATAATGATTGCCTTGAATTAATTGGTAATAGATCAATAAAACCGGTTTTTTCCAGATGGTTATGCAGCTCTGTTCCGTATTGATTTTTTAAGATTTCATAATCATATATAGTCTTCAATACTCCTTCTGGTGGCTGATCAGTAGTATTTTGAGCGCTGCAGGCAGGGCACAGATATTCCACTTCAGTTACAGAATAGTGCCTGCCACAATTTACGCACTCAAAAATGATCTTATCAGTTGATCCACTTTGCATTTACATTCCTATTTCAGCTTTTCTAATAAACCCGTCCGGGCATTGAATTCATTTATCCTTTCATCCCATTCAAATACTTTATTGAATTGTCTCTCCCAGTAATGCTCATCATACCACTGGGCATTAAGCTCTTCAACATCTTTGCCCTGCTGTTCTATCCAGGTAAAATATTTCAGATTGTGCATTCTTCTGCGGTCATAATAAGAAAGCTCCAGCATATTATCTATACTTAATCCCATCAATGCCGCATTATAATCTATTGCTGCCTGAGTAAGAGAATATTCTCCCTGCTTTTCTCTGCTTTCTATTAAACGAGATCCATACATTTCCATGCTGTCTGTTGCCACGGTAAATATTATATCATTCTCATTCATTTCATAATATTTAGCAGTCTTGATAGCCCCCATGATATTGGCAATAGAAGAAATACCTAATAATTCCAGCTTTTTGATCATCTCAGATGCCACGCCTTTATTTTGCAGGTATTCATGCCCCTTATCTTCATTAAATAATCTCATCAGGTCAATATTAGGATTATCATCAATAGCTATCACCAGATCGATATTACGCACATTCATGATCCAGGGAACATGTTTATCGCCAATACCTTCTATCCTGTGTCCCCCATAACCATTATACAATAATGTGGGGCACTGCAAGGCTTCACCTGCACCAACTATTATCCGGGGGAATTTTGTACGCAGATATTCTGCTGATCCCAGTGTTCCTCCTGAACCCTGCGTTAAAAATACGGAACTGAATCTGCTTTCTTCGGTTTTTATTTCATTAAACACTTCCTCCATGGCAGGTCCTGTTACTGCATAATGCCAGAGAGGATTCCCAATTTCACTGAACTGGTTCAAATTAACTATTTTATTTCCCCGATCATGGCAAAGTTCTTTTGCCTTATCATATATTTCTTTCACATTGCTTTCACAGCCTGGAGTGGCAAAAACCTCAGCTCCCACTTCATGCAGCCAGTCAAAGCGTTCCTGACTCATCTCCTCCGGTAGTACTGCAATCGAATGACAGCCCAGCAGATAGGAATCATAAGCTCCTCCTCGACAGTAGTTGCCTGTGGAGGGCCATAAAGCTTTCTGGGTAGTGGGATCAAAATCACCAGCCACCAGTTTTTCCACCAGCGGGCCAAAAGTCGCTCCCACTTTGTGAGAACCTGTAGGGAAGTATTTACCGATCAATACTACTATCCGGGCTTTTACACCTGTCAATTCATAGGGCAATTCAATATAGTTGACTTTACCAAAACCACCACCGGTTTCTACTGGCTCATTTTTCCAGGTAAGGCGAAAAAGGTTATAGGGATGCAAATCCCATAAGCCAATATGCTTTAATTCTTCTTTAATTTTATCCGGCACAAGTTCAGGGTTACGCATCTGAGCATAAGTGGGAATGATAATATTCTTTTCAATACATCTTTGGACAGTATTTTTCAGTACTGCTTCTTTGTCTTTATTCATTTTATCCTCTCAAATTTATTTTTAATACTTTTTACGCAAGCTTCCATTTTGCAGAAGCTGCTGCAAGGCATCAACAGGTTTACGGGTTTTTGCCAACAGTATCATGGCTGCTATCACAAAAGGCTTATACCCTGCCTGCTGATATGTGTCCACCATATATTTATCAAATATTTCAGCCGATACTTCCCCGTGTTCACAACTGACCCCGGTAATATCGGCAGGGAGGCAGTGCATATATAATGCCTTACCATCACGGGTAAGTCCCATTTTTTTCTGATTGCATTCCCAATCCATATGTTCGGCATTCATGATCAGGCATTTCTTTTCGAGCTCATCTAAACCCTTAAAATCCTTGTTCTGCATCAGTTCTGTACGGGTTCGCATAATACTCAAAGGTGCCCAGGATTTGGGGTATACTATATCTGCTCCTTCGAATGCCTGCTCCATATTATCGCAGATCATGAATTCTCCCCCGCTTTTAATTGTATTTTTCCTTGCCAGTTCTTCAATTTCGGGTAATAATTCATAACCTTTGGGGTACGCCAGATTAATCTTCATTCCCAGCCTGCTCATCAAGGCGATCAATCCCTGTGGTACAGATAATGGTTTGCCATAGCTTGGTGAATATGCCCAACTCACAGCAATCTTTTTGCCTTTTAGTTTATCTATACCACCAAAATAATCTACCAGTTTTGACAGGTCCGCAAGAGACTGAGTAGGATGATCAAGGTCACTCTGCAGGTTTACTATAACGGGTTTTGATGCTAATATACCATTATCATATCCATATTGCACTGCTTTTGCAACCTCTCTTTGATAGCTGTCTCCCAGACCAGGATACATGTCATCCCGGATGCCTATAACCTCAGTTAGAAATGAGATCATATTAGCAGTTTCACGTACAGTTTCACCATGAGCAATTTGAGATTTGCTCTCTTCCAGATCTTGCACGCTAAGACCCAGCAGATTTGCTGCAGATGCAAAGCTAAACCGTGTGCGCGTGGAATTATCACGGAAATTAGATACTGCCAGCCCTGACTCAAATATTTTTGCTGATATATTATTTTCAAAGAGCAATTGTAAAATCTTAGTGGTCAAAACAGTTGCTTTGATCTCTTCCAGTGATTTTTCCCAGGTTAAAAGGAAGTTTTTACCATACATATCAGTTGTCAGATCTTTCAGCATATTTATTTCATCATGGATTATCTTCATACTTCTATCCCTCATTAAGTTTCGCAACCAGTCCAGCATAAAATGCTGCTGCCTGCCAAAGGTCACTGATCTTCACACTCTCATTTACGGCATGTGCCTGATCTTCATCTCCAGGACCCAGTCCCAGACATTTGATCTCAGGATGCTTGCCCATAATGAACACACAATTAGTGCTGAAAGTCCATTTATCTATTTTGGGAGCTTTATCGAATAAATTAATATAAGCCTCTTCCGCACTTTTCAGCCATAGGGAATCTTTGGGTAATACCCAGGTTGGAAAATATTTCTCTACTGGATATATTTTACCAGTATATGCTTTTTCCTCGTATAGGGGAACCGTTATCTCAGCATCACTGATCCCTGCCCGATCACAACAGGCTCGCACTTCTGCCACAGAGCTTTCTTTATTTTCACCCACAGTAAGCCTTCTATCCAGCAGAATTCTTGCCCGGTCAGGTACAGAACACTGGCTGGCTGAATCTGATTTGAATATCGTAGTGGTAATTGTTCCTTTACCCAGGAAATCATCATCTTTTAGTTCGGCAGGTAATTTTTCGATTTCTTTCACGATAGATGCCATTTTATAAATAGCATTAACTCCCCGCTCAGGTGCTGAACCATGGCAGGAAACGCCTTTCACTTCTACTTCTATCTCCATTCTGCCTCTATGACCACGATATATATTCAAACTCGTGGGCTCAGTGCTTACTACCAGCTCAGGCTTGATACCTTCTTCCTCAATCAGATATTCCCAGGCAATTCCATCACAATCTTCCTCCATCACAGTACCGGTAAACAAAATTGTAAATTCTTTATTCAAACCCAGTTTCCTGATGATCTTCCCAGCTGTCAGCATGGCTGCCATGCCGCCTAACTGATCTGAGCTACCACGTCCCCATACCCGATCCTTATCAATCATTCCTGAATGAGGTGGAAAATTCCAGTCTGCTGTATCTCCGGGATACACGGTATCTATATGAGCATCAAAAGCTATAATTCTCTTACCGTTTCCTATTTTACCAATAACACTGCCTAATCCGTCAATCCGCACATCATCAAATCCATGGTCTTCCATTTCACGCTTCAGAAGTTTTACCATATCAGCTTCTTTACCCGAAAATGATGGTGTCTGGATCATCCTGCTCAAGAGTTTTGCAGTTTCTTTTGTATAACTTTCTGCCAGATTTTTTATTGCCTTGTAATCCATATAATGTCCCTTCTATAATTTAATTAGATATCCATATTTTTCATTAATTGATTTGATCACTTCCACGGTTTCGGGAGAGATGAACACCTCTTTCCCTGTTTTATCTTTCACCATAAATCCATCCTCATCAATAAACTCACCTTCTACTTCAAAATAACGTACAAGACCTTGATTATCACCGCTGAAATACACCCCATTATTATTGCTTTCGGCAAAATCTTCTGCTGAACTGAATAGATTGAATTTATCTTTATAAGGCTTCCCCTGATAGGGGCAGAAGGTCTCACAATTTCCGCATTCATTACATAATTTATCTAAATGGATGATCTGAAAATGATCTAACAATCGAGTTGAATTCACCCTGATAGCCACATTAGCCCGATTGGGACATACTTCCACGCATTTATTGCACAGATAATCGCATTTCAAGCAGCGCTCTGTTTCCAGCTTGATATCATCAGCTACTGGTTTTATCTTTCCTTTCTCTTTATGTAATTTATATATCTCGCTTTCAATTTCCAGGTAAGATTTTTCCACTTGATCAGTCTTATATTCTATCTTTTCTTTCTTCAAAATCTGCTCAGCAGCTTCAATCCCATCTGCCATTGACTGAACCACCGAAGAAGGCCCTCGCCTGGCATCTCCAGCTATATACACATTTTTGAGATTTGTTACACATTCATTTTTGGCGTCAATATGATTAGCCTTCAAATAATCCTGATCAACAATTTCACCAATTGCGGAAATCACCAGATCAGCAGGAATCAGAACCACCGGCTCAGCAGCAGGTATTGCCTGCCTGCGTCCAGAATTATCGATCTCACCCAATTTCATCGGCTGACAGATCAATTCTCCATTTTTATATGCCACTGGCTGTAATAGTTCTCTGAATTCCACTCCATCTTTCAAAGCATTTTCAAATTCTTCTTTATCTGCCGGCATCTCAGCTTCTGTTCTGCGATAAACCAGGCTCACATTTTTCACTCCACCGCGCCTGATTGCTGCCCGGGCACTATCCATGGCAGAATTACCTCCACCTGTAACTACAATATTCTGAATTTCCTTCATGGGAAACTCATTTCGTTTATTTTTCCGCAAAAATTCCAGAGCATGGAAAACTTTATCATTATCACCCTTCAGTTTCAAATTCCTGCTCTTTCCTGCTCCAATTGCTAATATCACATATTTATTTCCAGCTGAGAGCAATTCGTCGACCCCCACCTTTGAATTATAAATGATTTCCACACCACAACGTATGAGCATTTCCAGATCTTTATCAATCACTTCTTCCGGTAGCCTGAAACCAGGTATCACCTGTCTTACCAATCCCCCGGCAGATGACTCCTTTTCATATATTTTCACCTGCATTCCCTGTCTTCGTAAATATAATGCTGCCGAAAGTCCTGCTGGCCCCGCTCCGATTATCGCCACGCTTGCTCCATTAATTTCACTGGCTGTTAAGCTCTCAAGATATTCATAATATCCTTCCGCTGCTGCTTCCTTTTTTATTTCTCTGATTGATAACGGATATTCATAATCCACACGCACGCATTTTGTTTGACAGGGCTGTTCACATATATAACCAGTAATATGGGGCAGAGCATTTCTTAAGTGAATAACCTGCAATGCTTCAGCATATTTTTCTTCCGCAACCAGTCTGATATATTCTGGAATATCTTGCTCGATTGGGCAACCTTTCTGACAGCCAGCTCCCGCACAGTCATAAATAGGTAACTTATTATTATTCTTTACACTGACGTTGAACTTACCATATCCATAATCCTTGTTTACGGCACGATCAGCGAGTTCTGACAGCACTTGTTGATCTATCTGCTCCGGTAAAGAACTGTCATTGAGAATTTCACACAATTGAGCTATTCTTTTATATCCCCCCGGTTTCAGTAGATTTGTAGCCATTGTTACGGGTCTAATACCACTTGCAGCAATATCCTTGATATTCTCAAATTCTGCTCCTCCACAATAAGAAATATTTAACTTCTGACCAAAATCCAGATGTAGTTTGTGTGCCAGATTGATAGTTAATGGAAAAAGTGCTTTCCCGCTCATATACATTTCGTTTCCTGGTAAAACCTGCTTAAGATTCTTTACTGGCAAAGTGTTTGAGAGCTTTACTCCAAACATCCTGTCCTGCTTCTCTGCGTAGGCCATAAGAGCAGACACAATTTCTTTTGCTGCCCCATATTGCAGATCATGCGCAAAAGTATCTGGCTTCAATTCCAGATTAAACCCCAATTTCTGCATTGTTTCATGCACATATTCATATCCTAGTAAAGTTGGATTCAATTTCAGAAATGTATGCAGTTTCTTTTCTCCCAGCAAATATCGGCAAATTGCTTCCTGATCTTCTGGAGGACAGCCATGCATCGTCGATAGCGTTATTGAATTTGAGATTTGTGAAGGTATATTTATAATCTTATCACTCCATTTTTCCATGTCTAGTCGTTTACTGACAAAGTCTCTCAGCTCCCGCACGCATTGATTGAAATATGACTCATTACCTGCATCAACCAGGTTATTGATAAATTTATCAATTTTGGGAGACTTGATCCCCTTTAGATCATAGCCCACACTCATATTAAAGATGAAACCTTCATCCTGTTCAGATAATTCCAGAAAATCCCTCAAAAAGTGCATTATAACCCAGGCTTTCACATATTCCTGATATGCCTCTTCTACGCTCAATTCTGTGCTCCACTCTGTATTATAACCTTCATATTCTGCTTCTATACAGGGCTTTTCTATATCAAGTTCATCCAGGATCTGCACTGTTTTCAGTTCAAAAAATCTTGAACCGGTCAAATATGCTGAAATTATATTTTGAGCACACTGCGTATGAGGTCCTGCTGCTGGTCCTAATATAGTCTCATAATCATGTCCCCCTGAACTAAAGTGATTCTTTCCCCGATTACGGAAAAAACTGGCATCATTTATCCCAAAAATGCTTCTCTGTTTTTCATATTCGCTGCATATCCAGTTCAACAAATCCCCGAAAACGACTGGTTTCATCACCATACTCATCAGTTTTTCTCCTTCAATTCTATAAATCTTTCAAATAATCCCTTCGATATTTCTCCACTACGCTCCTTCAAATCTGCGTAGGGATCCAAAGTAACCTGATAATTATCCAGCAGTATATTGTCACCTTTTATCACATATTGAGCTCGGGATTCTGTGATCCCAAAAATAAAATGACCCAGAAAACTATCACTGTCAAACGGTGTAGCAGGAATATAATCAAAGATTGCCAGGTCTGCTGCATCATCTTCCATAATCCCCAGATCATAACCATATGCCTGCTTCAATGCATAAGAATTCTTTAGAAGACCATTCATCTCAGAATAACCTTCATCAGCACTACCATTTTGATATTTGCAGAAAATATAGGAATTTTTATATGATTTCATAATATTTGAACTCATCCCGTCTGTACCCACTGTCACTCTGATCTCCCTGACAGTAAGATCATGGATATTTGCCACATTCAGACCGTTATTCTGATTTGAATCCACTGCCTGAACTATCCATATATCTTCGTCATGCAATTTCTTCCAATCAGTTTTAGTCAGATTACTGCAATGTACCAGCAGTGAATTCTTTCTCAGTAATCCGTGTTTTTTTAATCGCTCAATTATAAATAGATTATATTTATCCATTGTTTCTCTCATATCAAGAATATCCTCAGATACATGTATATGGATTGGTAGATCATCTGAACTTTCAGCAATTTTTTGCAAGCTTTCATCGCTGAGTGTAAAAGAAGCATGCATCCCCAGCATTCCCTGCACAGAACTGTCCTTATGTTTTCGGGTAAATTCCAGATTCTCTCTTAACGATTCCTCAAAAACCTCCTTGCCATTCCGGTCGCTCATCTCAAATGCCAGCACACCTTGAATACCATAAGATTCAAAAACTTCTGCCATCAGATCCAATGATCCACTGATATAGGAAGCAGATATATGATGATCAAATATCGTAGTTACACCCTGCTTCAGGCAGTCTTCCATTGTAAGTACTGTGGAAAGCTGTACACTTTCCTTATCAAGTGCTCTATCCAATGTCCACCACAAATTCTTAAGATTTCCCAGAAAATCACCAAATGGCACTTTGCAGGGTATGCCTTTGGATAGTGTAGAATATATGTGATGATGAGCATTTACTAATCCTGGCATGATTATCTTACCCTCACAATCAATTTCCCTGTCCACATTATCATTTCCTGCTGTATATTTCACTTTGCCATCAATCACATATAGATCCTGCTTCTTAACTTCATATCCCACTTCGTCGGGATAGATCACATAACCACCCTTAATCAGATAATTCATTTTTTTCTCCTTGCACTCTCACCATTTTACCACTCCCAGCTTCTGCTGTTATTCCTTTATCAAATTCAAATATTATCTCTCCACGCCTGATTGTTTTCACCACTTTTCCTTTGAAAACCTTTCCCTCAAAGGGTGTCATCCTGCCTTTAGACAAAAAATCTGCTCCGTGTACTACGTACTCCTTATCGGCATCTATCAAAACAAGATCTGCGTCATATCCCTCAGCTATTCTGCCCTTGATATTCGCTATTCCATACCGCTTAGCAGGATTTTCACAAATTATCTCCAGCAACCTTTTTAAACCTATTCGACCTTTCATATAACCTTCAGAAAACAGATAAGGCAATAGCAGACCACTACCGGCTATTCCTCCATAATCATTCCAGATTGATCCCGTAGTCTTATCCTCTATTCTACTGGCTGCATGATCTGAAGTCACAAAACTGATCGTGCCATCTGCTACCAGATCCCACAAATTCTCTTGCTCATCCTGCTTGATTACCGGTGCCAATTTCAATACGCTTCCCTGCTTTCGAAAATCGTCCAGATTAAAGGCCAGATATTGCGGACAGGTTTCCACACTAACCCCATATTTTACTGCTACCTTTGCCGCTTCCCCTGTGCTGATATGCACAATCTGCAGATCACCCCCTGTCTCCTCAGCCAGTTTTGCTGCCTGACTTACGGCAATTATCTCTGCTTCTTCCGGACGACTTTTGTAATAATTATCCACACCTGAACCCAGCTTGCGCTGCACTTTCTCTGCTGTCAGTATATATGCCTCATCCTCTGCATGAAGCAGTATCGGAAGACCCAGCTCCCTGCTCATTAATAATATTTCCCGCAATTCAGTATATGTCACACTGCCAAAGGTGTCCATACCCGATTTCAGATAGCACTTAAATCCTGCCACATAGGGAGCAAGCTCTCTCATCCTCGTTCTGAAATCTCCCAGATCATTACCATTTACTCCCCCATAAAACATATAATCTACCACTGACTGCTGTTTAACCACTTCCAGCTTAATCTTCAGGTTTGCCAGACTTGTAACTGGAGGCAAACTCGTGCAGGGCATATCAAAAACAGTGGTTATTCCTCCACTTGCAGCAAAACTGCTTCCATGATAAAAATCCTCACGCAGTTCAAAGCCCGGGGTGTTAAAATGCACATGAGCATCTATTCCACCGGGAAGGACATAAAGCCCTTCAGCATCGATTATATCATCATCTGCCGGAATTGTATCCGTAAGCTCTTTGATTTTACCATCTTCTACGATGATGGATATTTTTTTTAATTCGTCCTCGCCTTTTAAAGCGACTAATCCATTCCTGATTACCATATTTACAACCCTTCTATAATTTGCACTTAGCTGCTTTTAATGTCAAACTTTTTCGCTTATACTGATATAAATTATTTTCTTTAGTAAAAATATTATATATTCATTTTACCAATTCCATCTTTATCCGCTTTCAAAATTTATCTCTACAGGCCTGATGGAAATCTTCCTCCAGAACAACAAAGCACATACTGACATTTTAATGTGAGTACGTGCTTTGTTGTTCCTCTACAGGGGTGTTATATATCCAATAGAAGGGCGAGAGAGTAGAGTTGAATATCGATTCTCAGCTATTTTGTTTGTCAATAATTAGCAGATTTGCTTTAATGGTTTTGAATAAATCGGGAGTAAAAATGAATATCTTTATTTATGGGGAATATACTGACTGGCAAAAAAAGTTTCTTTATGAAGGTCTGGATGATTCTATCAATATTCAATGGGGCACCACTCTGCCGGAAAAGCCTGATTATCAAATACTCATCTGGGGCAGACCGGAAGAAGAATTTATTTCTCAGGCTCCTGATCTGGAATATTTGATTGTTCCCTATGCGGGGATTTCAGCTCAAACTGCTGAAATCGTCAGGAAGTATCCTCATCTCAAATTGCATAATCTGCATCATAATGCCCTGCCTACTGCTGAAATGGCATTTACTCTACTGCTTACCGCTGCTAAAAGCATTATTCCGGCACATAATAAATTGCAGAAAGGTGACTGGACACCACGTTATGAAGGACTGGCAAACCGCTTGATCGCAGGCAGAAA
>Ga0075121_1000403_pt1 | contig 29827 bp, 26 predicted proteins | sample AntAceMetag02UKG_FD_69793 | JGI IMG/M metagenome (GOLD analysis project Ga0075121, IMG submission 69793) | Saline lake microbial communities from Ace Lake, Antarctica - Antarctic Ace Lake Metagenome 02UKG | ecosystem: Environmental > Aquatic > Non-marine Saline and Alkaline > Saline | place... | reverse complement strand
GCTATATTTTTTGTGGCAAACACGCCGTTTCACAAATCGGAAAATATCGGAACTGTTCGGCCTGTCATACACATCCGTTGGCATACGAGTTGGTATTGTTAGAAAAAAACTTATAGACGAAAAAATCTTTAAAAAAAAATATGACGAAATAAGTATGCTAATGGAGATGTGACCCCAATTTTCCCAATTTTCCGATGTTCATTGCCATCATGCATAGTACCTGAGCGGGCTTGATTTCAAAGCCATTGTCATTAGATTCTTATCTCTGATTTTCGTGTTATTTTGGCAAAAGAATTAAGAAAACCTTTTTGGTTCTGGTTTGTCCAGGTTAGGGATATAGGAACGGGGCCGGATCTTGAATTGTGATTTACGCTTTTAAATCCTTTACATGCGGCGGTTGAGGAAGAACAAATTTTTTCTTTAACCGCCGTTTTGTTTTGTCCTTATCAAATTGCCGGTTATTCTCCGAAAACGGTTTGCATGGTTTCATTGAGTGCCACCTGCTCTGCTTCGATAAGCCTTCCGAGTATTTTTTGAAAAATCTAAACGATTATCAGGAGTATTATCCGGGTTCCGGGCTGCTGCACAAGGTGTCCGGATCGGATATGACACAATATGCGGAGATATTGAACTATAATCGGAAAAAAGTGGGATGGGGTTGAAATTGCGCGTTTCTATTGCTTCAGAGGACACCGTTGACAGCGGCTGATCGACACTATGTAACGGCTCCTTTTTCGGAAGCCTGACTATACGACTGATTTGTACAAATCGAAGACTCTGTCGGCAATTGGCATACAATGATAATTTGAAACAATGAAGAATTAAATTAATTTTTTGTTGTTTTTCTCCAAAAAGTATGAAATTATCGTACTTGATGGAGAAAAATAATAACAATAAAACTACTGCCTGCTATTTGAATCACCTGTCTTTGATGGATTCTTTAAAAGGTTATGCCTCGCCAAAATCCAAACTGACCACTCTCATTAAATCAGGGGAAATGATCAGGATCAAACGGAATCTATACCTGCCGGGAAATGAATCCGATTACTCAGTCATGACATTAGCAAATATTATCTTTGGACCCTCTTATATATCATTTGAAACTGCTCTTTCATATTACAACCTGATCCCTGAAAAAGTTTATTCGGTATTATCTGCAACTTACAAAAAAAATAAGAACAAAACGTTTAAAACACCGGTGGGAAATTTTGCATATAAATATATAAACCCTTTTATTTATCCCTATGGCATCCGGAGGATTGTTGAAGGCGGCCACGCTTTCCTGATTGCAGATCCGGAAAAAGCCTTGTGCGATACTCTCTCAAAAATAACGGGGGTTAGATCAATAGAACAGTTTGAAGCACTTCTTTTCGATGATTTGAGAATTAACAGAAGTATCTTGCAGTCAATGGATGTTAAGTTTATAAGCCTGCTTGCGCCTCTTTATAAAAAAAATACAATAAGACTGCTCGATCAATATATTAAAAAAAGGACATAACATTGCACAATGTCATAGAACAGATGCTTGAATTTTATCAATGCAAAACAAATGAAGACTATAAGCATGCTTTAAAGGAAATCATACAGGAGATAGCTCTTTTAGGGCTTGCCAGAGCCGATTTTTTTAACATTGCCGCCTTTTACGGGGGGTCGGCTTTGCGTATTTTTTACAAGATGGGTCGCTTTTCCGAAGATCTGGATTTTTCCCTCACCAGAAAGGACAGGCTTTTTGATATAATAATATACTGCCATGCCATTCAAAATGAACTTCAATCATTCGGGTTTGATGTTGAGGTTTCAAAAAAAGAAAAAAAGAAATCGTCCGGAATAGAGTCAGCCTTTATTAAAGGCAATACCCTTGTTCATCTGCTTAAAATAAATGCAATGACACCGCCCCTGAAAGGCATACATACAGATGAAAAACTGCATGTTAAACTTGAAGTTGACACAACCCCGCCTCCGGGTGCTGAATTTGAAGTTAAATACCATCTTAATCCCATACCATACAGTGTAAAATTGTATTCTTTGCCTTGCCTTTTTGCCGGCAAACTGCATGCAGTTATATGCCGCGGATGGAAAAACAATCGTGTCAAGGGGCGGGATCTCTATGATTTTATCTGGTTTTTGTCAAAATCAATACCTGTCCATTTGAAACATCTTGAAAACAGAATGAAGCAAACCGGCCATATTGAGCAGGACACATGCCTGACAAAAGCACTCCTAAAGAAATTGCTACAGGAAAAGTTTCAGGTCATAGACTTCAACCAGGCCAAATCGGATGTTCTTCCCTTCGTCAGTGACCCCTTTTCTCTGGATGTCTGGTCAAAGGATTTTTTCTGTGCCCTGGTGCCTGAATTGGTAGTCCAATAAAGATTTTAGTCAATTAACCACTCAACGAGGTCTGTGCATATAGCAAATTTCAAGTTTCAACTTTGATCCCGGCCCTGCACCCGACATTGACGTTCATGCTGTCATAGGAGCGAAAAATAAGCTTTTCCCGCTCGCACCGGTTTTCAGCAAGAATCTGAAAAACCGTTCCGGCTGACTTTTGCTCAGCCACCTCCCTGGACGGCAGAGATTCCAGCCCCTCATCAATTTTCTTGCCTGTAATCGTATCGAGCACCGTGGCGGTTCGGCCGTCGCTCACCACTGCAAGCGGGATCTGGTAGGCCCTGTCCAGCAGACGGGCCGCGGAAATCGCCTCTCTTTCCCTGGATCCCAGGGACCCCGGGGCGCATTTGATCACCATATACCGTTTACCTGCCACGGAAACCACGAGGTCTGCACTGGATCGATAGGCCTCGCCCCCGATGGTCAATTCAAAGGGTGCATCGACTTGAATATCCTCGGGACGATATCCTTTTTTTCTCACCAGATACCGCTCAACCGCCTGGCGATTGGCCTCGGCCCCCACATCGGGGACCTTTTTGCCCGTAATAAAATCAGTCACCCATTCAAAGGGCCTGGACGCGGATTGACCGGCCCCTGCCGCAGGCGGAATCTTTTTTTTAAATGCCGTATTTAAGGGAATTTGCTTTTCCTTGCGGCATTGAGCGCATTTAGACGGTTCCACAGGTCCTTCCTTTTTAAAAAAATACCGCCGAATAAGTACAGCTTCAGTTCGTCTCCACCAATGATTTCCCAGTCATCTCGAGTGGCTGGTCCACACCAAGGACCGCCAGGATGGTGGGGGCCACATCACACAGGCTTCCCGGCTGCAGGCGGGCGGTTTTGCGTGAATCGTCAACCAGTATAAGAGGTACCGGATTCAGCGTATGGGCTGTATACGGGTTGCCGTCCTTATCGGCCATCTGTTCAGAATTCCCGTGATCCGCAATAATTATTGCCGCACCTCCCTTGTCCCTGATCCGGGCCACCACCTTTGTCACACAGGCATCAACCGCTTCACATGCCCTGATGGCGGCTTCGAGAATCCCGGTATGCCCGACCATGTCCATATTGGCAAAATTGACCGCAACAAAATCATACCGGTCCGAATTCAACCGCTCAACGAGTTCATCCGCCACTTCATAAGCACTCATCTCAGGCTTCTGATCATAGGTGCTTATAGTACGAGGAGAAGGGACAAGACACCGTTCTTCATTCGGAAAGGAATGTTCTTCACCGCCGTTAAAAAAATAGGTGACATGGGCATATTTTTCGGTCTCGGCGATTCTCAACTGGCGCAGCCCGGCCCGGCTCAGCACCTCGCCCAGGATGTTGTCAAGATGCACCGGTCCAAAAGCCACGGGAAGGCCGAAAGTCTCATCATACCTGGTCATGCACACAAAATCACTCAGGTGCGGATGGTTTTTACGCCGGAACCCTTCAAATTTGTCCTCTGTAAAGGCCCGGGTGATCTCCCGTGCCCGGTCAGCCCGAAAATTAAAGAAAATCAGCCCGTCATTGTCCTTGATTGATGCCACAGGGGCCTGATCGTCACCCGTAATAACAATCGGCTTGACAAATTCATCGGTCTCCCCGCGGGCATAGGCATGTTCAATGGCCGCTACGGGATCTTTTTCAAATATTCCACGCCCCGCCGTATATAAATGGTATGCCTGTTCAACCCGGTCCCATCGTGTATCCCGGTCCATGGCATAAAATCGTCCGCAGACAGTGGCAATGACACCGCATTTGATGTTTTGGATATGATCCTGCAGAGTGTGAAGATAACCGGCCCCGCTTTCCGGCGGCGTATCCCGGCCGTCCAGGATGACATGCACATACACCCGGCGAAGACCCCGATGACGGGCCATATCGAGCAGGGCTGTCAAATGCGTCAACTGGCTGTGGACCCCTCCATCGGACACAAGCCCCAGCAGATGCAGGGCGGAATTTTGGGTAGCCACCTTGTCCATGACGGCCGCCAGCGCGGTATTTTCAAAAAAGGTCTTCTCTTCAATGGCACGATTGATTCGCAGCAGATCCTGGTAAACCACTCTGCCGGCACCGATATTCAGATGCCCGACCTCGGAATTGCCCATAATGCCGGGGGGCAGGCCGACTGCCTCACCGGAACATAAAAGCCGGGTATGCGGGTACTGGTTTTTGAGTTTGTCGAGGCCTGGTGTCCGGGCCTGAGCTATTGCATTATTTTTTCTTTCAGGGCTTATGCCCCAACCGTCCAGAATCATCAACACACAGGGCTTGGGTCTATTCAATGTAAACCTCCATATCCGGGGTTTGCCATTCCGGCTCATCCTGGCCGGTAATTTGAATCCTGCGGGCATCGGACCAGAGCCCTTCCAGATCGTAAAAACTGCGCAAGGGCTCATAAAAAATATGAATAATCACATCCCCGTAATCCATCAACACCCAGTGGCCGTCTTTCCGTCCTTCAATAGATAGTGCTTTTTTACCCTGATTTTTCAAATCTTTTTTGATAAATTCCGCCAGAGCCGCAACCTGACGGTTGGAACGTCCGCTGCAAATAATAAACGCATCGGCAACCGAGGTAAGATCGCGTACATCCAGTGCGACAACAGCCATTGCTTTTTTACTCAAAATTGTTTTGATAAAAAGATCGATTGTTTGCTCAAAAGAATCCAACTGCTTGTCAGTCATCGATAAAGTCCTTGATCGTTAATATAATTTACAACCCCGTCCGGCAAAAAGAATCTGACCGATTTTTCTCTTTTAACCAGACTACGGATTTTACTGGAAGAAATATCCAGCGGGCTGACCTTGAAAATATGCACAGGGGGCAGCTTCTCATGAATATAGGCCGATATTTTGCCTGAATAGTGATATTCCTCGGATAATCTGTTTTTTAGATAGGCACCGATGGTTTTTCGGAAATCAGCACCCATCTCCCTTACGCCGGCAGGCCGCGTCATTACAACAATCGAAATTTCTTGAAAAAGTTTTTTATAGGCTTTCCAGGTGTGGATCTCCAAAAAAGCATCGACGCCCATAATTAGAAAAAGACGGGTGCCGTCAAAAAGAATTGATTTAAAATAATCAACTGTATCGATACTGTATGAGGGCCCCAGGCGTTTTAACTCGATATCGGACACGGTAAACAGGGGATCATCGCCAAGGGCCAATCGAATCATGGCCAGCCGGTGGCGGGCAGCCGACACACAGGACAGGGCCTTATGCGGCGGAATGGCTGATGGAATAAAGCGGGTTTCATCAAGAGCGAACGCTTCTTTGACTTCCAGAGCTGCCCTGAGATGTCCGAAATGAATCGGATCAAATGTACCGCCGAACAAACCGATGCGTTTCAAGCAAACCTCATTTGCTGTGGCCCAGGGGTGCGAAAAAAATAATGATTGAGATTTTGTTGAATAAATTCAAATTTACTCTTATATTAATATCTAAATTGAGCGATTAGCAGTTGGCTTTTAGCAATTAGCACAATAATTTCAATATATTGTCAAAGGCCATCATCTCACCCAATGGGTGAAAATCGCATTGCTGGTAAACGCCTAAAATATAGGAGCTAACCGCTAATTGCTAAGAGCTAATCGCTCATATTAGGTAATAGTACTCATTAAGACAGTATCAAAAAACAAAGCATTTTTGCATTATCCGACACAGATCTTCTGCTACAGGCATGTTTCATCCGGTCCCGCACGGCCTCAATTATCAGGGCATTTTCCCAAATATGAATATATTCATTAATTAGCTAAATAGTTCAGCACTCCAGTCGAATTTTCATAACATACAAGTTCCATCAGCACAAGGGATAAACGAAAAGCTCCGCAAAACAACTTGACAATCCTCTGGTTTTAAAATACTAGACAATTGCAAAAATCATGAATTTAAATAGATATTTTATTCATAACAATTCAAATAGTTAGGAGATTACTTATGGCAGTACCAAAGAGGAAAACATCTAAATCAAAGCGGGATAAAAGGCGTACACATCAAAAAACCGAGGCTCCGACTTTGTCAACCTGTCCCCAGTGCGGTGAGGCTGTCCTGCCCCACCACGCCTGTCCCAGTTGCGGTTCGTACAAAGGGCGCACCGTAATTGAGGTCGATGACGAGTAACACACGGAACGGAACTGACGGGGGACCTGTCCGAATAAAGTAGCACAGCCATGCTGGATTTAATTTCCCCGGGATGATCCGCCAGGTCTGAAGAGGTGGAGCAGGTGGTCGCTTTCGAGCGTTTTGATTCAATTTTCTGGTGCCTTTGTGGCGGGTATTCATTTTGCTTCCGGTTTTATCCGGATAAATTAAGGAGAACAGATCAATGTCAGTTGAAGACAAGGTAAAAAAAATTATTGCGGAAAAATTGGGTGTGGATTCTGAAGAGGTCGTCCCGGAGGCTTCTTTTGTTGACGATCTGGGCGCGGATTCCCTGGATCTGGTCGAACTGATTATGTCGATGGAAGAAGAATTCGAGATCGAAATATCAGATGAGGCTGCGGAAAAACTGGTGTTTGTCAAAGATGCCATCAATTATATAAATGCAAACTGATGCCTGAATAAAACAACGGCATGGTGGCGAAGTATGGTTTCCGGCAAATTCAAAAAGGATGGATGCTTGGACAGACGGGTTGTTATAACGGGTCTGGGGCTGGTCACACCGCTCGGCATAGGTGTCCATGAAACCTGGGAGGCCCTGTGCCGCGGGCAATCAGGGATCGGCGAAATAACCCGATTCGATACCACGGGTTTTGACACAAAAATTGCGGCCGAGGTAAAAAATTTTAACGCAAAAGACTTTTTGCCCAAAAAAGATGCCCGACGGATGCATTCCTTTGTGGCCTATGCGGTTGCAGCCGCCCGTATGGCCATTGAAGATGCGGAATTTATAATTGACAGCTCCAATGCCGACCGTATCGGTGTTCTCACCGGATGCGGCCTGGGGGGCCTCTCCCTGCTGGAGGAAACCTGCAGAATTGTTGACCAAACGGGCCCTAAGCGCGTAAGTCCCTTTTTTATTCCCATGATGATCAGCAATATGGCCCCCGGTGTCATCTCCATCCAGTTGGGGGCCCGCGGGCCCAATGCGTCGATTTCCACCGCCTGTGCGGCAGGCACACATGCTATCGGCGACAGCTTCAATATCATCAAACGCGGCGCTGCCGATGCCATGATCACCGGCGGAGTCGAATCCGTCATCACGCCGGTCGGCATTGCCGGTTTTAACGCCATGAAGGCACTGTCGGTGCGTAATCATGACCCCCAAAAGGCTTCCCGCCCGTTTGATCGCGACCGGGATGGTTTTGTCGTGGGGGAAGGAAGCGGCATTGTTATCCTTGAAGCACTCGAACACGCCCGGCAGCGAAACGCCCGGATTCTTGCCGAAGTTATCGGATACGGAATGAGCGGTGACGGGTACCATGTGGCTGCGCCCATGCCCGAGGGTTCGGGGGCGGCAAAATGTATGCAGGCGGCCCTGACAGACGCCGAAATCGCACCTGCGCAGGTGGATTATATCAATGCCCATGGGACATCGACCCTGCTTAATGATCTATATGAAACAAAGGCTGTAAAAACCGTGTTCGGTGATCATGCACATTCAATTCCCATGAGTTCGACCAAATCCATGACCGGACATCTGCTGGGCGCTGCCGGGGGGATCGAAACCGTATTCACGGCGCTGACCATCCATAAAGGGATTATCCCGCCAACGATAAATCTGGATCATCCCGACCCTGAATGCGACCTCGATTATGTACCGGGCCATTCCCGAAAGTCTGATGTGAATATCGCCCTGACCAATTCATTTGGTTTCGGAGGCACCAACGCGACCTTGATTTTAAAAAAATACAGCGACTAACGCATGTAATCGAAGATATCGCTTATGCGCATTTCAGGACCGCAATACATTTAACAAACATTATTACAAAGCGGAGTGACAATGAATCAGGAAAACAATTCCATAATTATCGGCAGCGATCATGCTGCGTATCCCCTCAAGGAAAAAGTAAAAACATTTTTAACCGATGCAGGCCTTATTGTCGAAGATGTCGGCACACACAGCGAAGCGTCGGTGGATTACCCGGATATAGCCATCAAAGTGGCTTCCCGGGTTTCAAACGGTAGTTTCAAACGGGGAGTTCTGCTCTGCGGAACCGGTATCGGCATGTCCCTGGTTGCCAACCGGTTCGATCATGTGCGGGCCGCGCTCTGCAATGATCTTTTTTCAGCGATCATGAGCCGGCGTCATAACGACGCCAATATTCTGGTGATGGGTGGCCGGGTGATCGGTGAAACACTGGCCCGGGAAGTGGTCAATGCCTGGCTGGAAACGCCTTTTGAAGGAGACCGTCACCAACGCCGGCTGGACAAATTCGATTGTATGAAAGATATGGTTTAAAAAAACGACAGCCATCATTTACCATCAAAAAATCTCGTAATTTGTTTTTTGATTATTGTGATTTGTTTGTTAAGGGAGGTTTACTTAAGCAATGCGGACGGAAAGGGATCGCCCATCATGGACAAAATACTTCATGGACATCACAGAGCTGGTGGCAAAACGTTCTACGTGTCTCAGAAGAGCGGTCGGAGCCATTATTGTGAAAGACAAGCGTCTCCTCACAACCGGTTATAACGGTGCTCCCTCCGGCATCCGCCACTGTAGTGAGGTGGGTTGCCTGCGGGATCAGTTAAAGGTTCCTTCCGGGCAGCGGCATGAACTCTGCCGCGGCATCCACGCCGAACAAAATGCCATTATTCAGGCTGCCTATCATGGCGTTTCCATAAAAGGCGCAACCCTGTTCTGCACGAACCTGCCCTGTTCCATCTGTGCTAAAATGATCATCAATGCCGGAATAAAAAAAGTTTATTATCGATCCGGCTATTCAGACAAAATGTCCAGGGAAATGTTTACCGAGGCGGGAATCGAAGTTGTACAAATCAATACCGACAGCAAGGAGGAGATCGTATGAAATGCCCATATTGCGGAGAAATCGACAATAAGGTCATCGATTCCAGAATGAGCAAGGATGGAAACGTAATACGAAGACGAAGGGAATGCCTGGTATGTACCAGGCGTTTTACGACCTATGAACATATCGAAGAGGTCCCGATTACGATTATCAAAAAAGACGGGCGCCGGGAAGTTTTTAACCGGGAAAAAGTTCGCCAGGGTATGCAGAGGGCCTGTGAAAAACGGCCGGTCAGTATCAATTTAATCGAAGAATTTATTGAAAATCTTGAACGTGATCTCAGGGAAACCGGTGAAAAGGAGATACCGTCTTATCAGATTGGTGAAAAAATTATGGCCGGTCTCCATGGAATGGACGACGTTGCCTATGTGAGATTTGCATCGGTTTACAGGGAGTTCAAAGATGTTAACGATTTTGTTGACGAACTCAAAAGCCTGCTGACAGTCAGTAAGAAAGTCGGCCGTTAATTCTATGCATTTGCGGTATGGCCCATTATGGATGATATACATTTTATGAAACTGGCCCTTGAGCTTGCGGCTCGGGGACAAGGCACAACATCACCGAATCCTATGGTGGGCGCCGTAATCGTAAAGGACGGCAAGATAATCGGCCGGGGCTATCACAGGGCCGCCGGCAGCGCGCATGCCGAAGTTAATGCCATTGATGATGCCGGGAATACGGCCCGGGGGGCAACTCTTTATGTTACCCTTGAGCCATGCAATCATACCGGGCGTACGCCACCTTGCACCGAAAAAATTCTGAGTGCCGGAATCAGCCGGGTTGTTGTGGCCATGGAAGATCCCAATCCGGGTGTCAGAGGCGGGGGGAACCGGTATCTATCTGAAAAGGGAATAGACGTCACCACCGGCGTATGCGAAAGCAACGCCCGGCTGCTGAATGAGAGTTTCATCAAATATATCACAACCGGTCGACCCTTCGTAACGTTGAAGTGGGCTGCCACCCTGGACGGACGAATTGCCACCCGCACCGGTGATTCCAAGTGGGTTACCGGGGCCGAGTCAAGGGCTTTTGTCCATCGAATGAGGCATGCAGCAGACGCGATTCTGGTGGGAATCAATACGGTCAGGCAGGATGATCCCAGTTTAACTACCCGGCTGGAGACAATAGAAGGCAAAGATCCGATCCGTATTGTGCTGGATACGAAACTGTCCATTTCAGTAAATGCAAAGATGCTGAGCCAGAATTCGGATGCAGACACTTTTATCATAACCGGCAGTAATATTTCAGGGGAAAAAAAGAAAACAATCGAAAATCTTTGCGCGCGGGTTATCCGCACACAATTAAAAAAGGAAAGAATCGATATTGAGGCGCTCATGGATCGTCTTGGAGAAATGAATATCACCAGTCTTCTTATTGAAGGCGGGGGGGAAATTATTGCTTCAGCCCTGGCGGCCGGGATCGTTGATAAAGTTAATCTTTTCTACGCGCCTAAAATTCTGGGGGGAGACGACGGTGTGCCTGTGTGCCGGGGAAAGGGGCCGGATAAAATGAGCTCCAGTATCCGTGTTAAAGATGTCAGACTGCATCGGTTCGGCGAAGATATCATGCTGGAAGGCTATTTACGGACCGTAGACAGATGATATGAACACTCAACCCCCAAAGACAGGGCTTTCTAACGACTCGTACACGTACACGTGTATGGCAAAACCGTTTAACTTTGACCCTGCCCGAAGGACAGGGGTTTCTCGATACAATAAATTGACATTGGGCAAATATTTATTATGTTTACAGGCATCATAGAAGGGCTTGGCACCATAAGCGCCGTCCGTCCGTCGGATCAGGGCCGGCGGTTAAGCATTGAGGCGGATTTTTTTATGGACCAAACCAAAATAGGAGACTCTATTGCAGTCAATGGTGCCTGTTTGACTGCTGTCAGGGTCAGCGGCAAACGGTTTGATGTGGACGTATCCCCGGAAACGCTGCAGATGACGACGCTTGGGAACACAAAAATCGGCACCCGGGTTAATCTGGAACGGGCGTTGCGCCTTTCAGATCGCCTGGACGGCCACCTGGTTTCAGGACATATCGACGGAACCGGTATACTGACCCATAGAAAAACAACCGGCAATGCGATTTTTATCGGTTTTAGCGTACCCGGCCCCCTGGCCCGCTATATGATTAAAAAGGGATCGATTGCCGTAGACGGTGTGAGCCTGACCATCAATACATGCAATGCGCACGGTTTTGAGGTTTGTATTATTCCGCATACCGCTCGATTGACTACTGTGGGCCAAAAAAAAACAGGCGAAGAGGTTAACATCGAAACCGATATCATCGGTAAATATGTTGAACGACTTTTTCCAGCAAAACAAGAGAACGACAGCCTTAAAGAAAAGGCACCACTGGATATGCAGTTTTTAGCAAACACCGGGTTTTTATAAACTCGTGTGCACCTTACCGGGCTTTTGAAATGTGATGCGACCTGACCACAATCAATTTTCAATATTAAAAAGACTTTAAAAAAGTTTTAAGGAGATAATTAAATAAAAATGCCACTGGTTACCATTGATCAGGCTATTGAGGAAATAAAGGCCGGGCGGATGGTCATCCTTGTTGATGACGAAGACCGTGAAAATGAAGGTGATCTTACTATGGCGGCCGAAATGGTAACGCCCGATGCCATCAATTTTATGGCTCGTTACGGGAGGGGACTTATCTGCCTTCCGATGACCGGAAACAAAATAGATTCTCTGGATCTGCCTTTAATGGTGGACCATAATACATCGCAGTTTCAAACCGGCTTCACCGTGTCCATTGAAGCTAAAAAAGGCGTTACCACCGGAATTTCCGCTGCCGACCGGGCCACGACAATTCTCGCGGCAGTTGCCCGGGATGCAAAACCATCTGATCTTGTCAGGCCCGGGCATGTTTTTCCATTACGGGCCAGGGACGGTGGTGTAATGGTGCGCGTAGGCCAGACGGAAGGTTCGGTTGACCTGGCCCGCCTGGCCGGGTTAAAATCTGCAGCGGTAATTTGTGAAATTATGGATGACGACGGCACCATGGCCAGAATGCCGGCCCTGGAAAAATTCAGTGAAAAACACAATATCAGCATTTGCACGGTGGCCGATCTGGTGGAATATCGAACCCGGACCGAATCATTTGTCCACCGGGCCGCGGAAACGGAAGTGCCTACCAGTTACGGGGGTGAATTCAAAATTATCGCTTTTGAAAATGATATTGACAACCTACTCCATATTGCACTTGTAAAGGGCGAAATCGATCCGGAAAAGCCGATTCTGGTAAGGGTTCATTCGGAATGCATGACCGGTGATATTTTCGGTTCACTGCGTTGCGACTGCGGAGATCAGCTCCACAAGGCGATGGAAATAATAGAGAAGGAAGGTTCCGGTGTTATTCTTTACCTGCGCCAGGAAGGGCGTGGAATCGGCCTGGTCAATAAACTCAAGGCATATGATCTGCAGCAGCATGCCGGGCTGGATACGGTGGAAGCCAATCTGAAGTTAGGGTTCAAGGATGACATGCGAGGCTATGGTCTGGGTGCTCAGATGCTGGTAAATCTGGGTGTCCGAAAAATGAAACTGCTGACGAACAACCCCAAAAAAATGGTGGGCCTGGAAGGATACGGCCTTTCCATTACAGAGCAGATTCCCATTGAAATAGAACCCAATGAATATAACCGGGGGTATCTTGAATGCAAAAAACTCAAAATGGGTCACTTGCTCCATTTCAGCAAACCGGACTGCTGAAAAAAGGCTGAAGAAGGCTTGAGGGCAGGAGGTTCAATAACCTTTATAGTCGAAAATCGGATAAACAGTTATAAATAATATGCCCAGCATACATCTTACAGACAACATACCGGTTACCGCAAGAGCCCTTTGAGATGGCAGGGCTTGCAGGGGAACCGGCAGATGCAGGAACGGGCAGGGAGGAGAATAAATGCCAAAAGTCATAGAGGGAAAACTACTGGCTGAGGGGAAAAAGTTTGCCTTGATCGTCAGCCGTTTTAATGATTTCATTACCGATAAACTTGTGGGAGGAGCCGTGGATGCTCTGGTTCGCTGCGGCGCCAGTGAAGCCGACATTGAGATTATAAAGGTTCCGGGGGCCTTTGAAATCCCACTTATTGCCAAAAAAACAGCCAACTCCCGGCGGTTTAACGCAGTGATCTGTCTGGGTGCGGTGATCCGGGGGGCCACCCCCCATTTTGATTATGTCAGCGCCGAAGTATCAAAGGGGGTCGCCATGGCCGGCATGGACGCTGAGATTCCTGTGATTTTTGGTATCCTTACCACGGACACCATTGAACAGGCCATTGAACGCGCCGGCACCAAAGCCGGCAACAAGGGCTGGAGTGCAGCCATTTCGGCTGTTGAAATGGCCAATCTGATTGAGGCGATTGAAAAAGCATGACCCCGGGAAACCGTCGAAAATCAAGAGAAAAAGCCATGCAGGCGCTTTTTTCCATGGATTTGAGCAATAACGTTTCAGTTAAACAGCTGGATTTATATTGCAAAACGCTTACATCCCCGTCGGGGGTTTACCCCTTTTTTGCTGAACTTATGCGGGGTGTAATTCGCTACATGGAAACTATCGATTCTGCCATTGAACGGTTCTCCAGTAACTGGAAAATCAATCGCATGGCCGGCGTAGACCGAAATATATTGCGCATCGCCGTTTATGAGATACTTTATTGTAACGATATTCCAACCAAAGTGTCCATTAACGAAGCCATTGATATTGGTAAAAAATTCGGCACGAAAGAATCCGGCGCCTTTATAAATGGTATCCTGGACAGCATCCGGATTGCCAGGGACGAAAATAAAATTCAAATTGAATCGTAACTTCCATAGGGACTGTTTTTAATAAACCGCCCTGTGCTCATCGATATTTTTTTCAGCATACCCCCCAATGGAGATATCCATGATTATAAAAAGTCTGACAGTCGGCCCCATCATGGCCAATTGCTATATTTTAGGATGTGAAGAGACATCTGCTGCGATAGTTGTTGATCCGGGAGATGACGTGGACAAAATTTTATTGATTCTGGCGGAAGCAAAACTCAAGGTAAAATATATTATCAATACGCACGGTCATTTTGATCATGTGGGCGGAAATCTCAAATTAAAAGAAACAACCGGCGCCGATATCCTTATCCACACGGATGATGCCCCCATGCTGGATCATCTTCAGGAGGCGGCTGCTTCTTTTGGTTTGTCATCGGACAATTCGCCCGCCCCGGATCGACTGCTCAAGGATGGTGACAACATCTCCTGCGGCAGCATAACCCTCCAGGTTCTTCATACACCAGGGCATTCACCAGGGGGCATATCCCTTTTCACCCAAGGCTCCGTGTTTGTGGGAGACACCCTGTTCGCAGGCTCCATCGGCCGTACCGACCTGCCGGGAGGGAATTTTAATATCTTAAAATCGAGTATTCACAACAAGCTCTTTGTCCTGCCGGATGATGTCACCGTGTATCCGGGGCACATGGGCACAACAACCATTGGTGAGGAAAAGCGCTACAATCCTTTTGTGGGGCTGGGCGCCTAGTTTTTTCAAAAATTCGGATGTTTTTTTGAAAAAGGCCTTATTACAATGAATCCTCGGATATCCCCCAAACCGTTATTCATGTTTCACAGAATTTTATTTATCTATCCATATGATCAGTATTGAAAATGTAAGTAAAAGTTTCGGCGGTCAGAACCTTTTTGAGGGCATCAGCTTCCAGATCAATTCCCGGGAACGTATCGGCCTGGTCGGACGCAACGGCCATGGCAAAACCACTCTTTTCAGCATGATTACCGATGCACAGGCGCCGAATTCCGGCAATATTATCATCCCAAAGAATTATCGTATCGGCTATGTCCGACAGCATATCGATTTCAAAGAGGCGACAGTTCTGGATGAAGGCGCTCTCGGCCTTTTGGAAAATGAACGTGATCAATACTGGAAGGTTGAAAAAATTCTTGGGGGGCTGGGTTTCTCCGCTAATGACATGCAGCGCCATCCCGATGAATTTTCAGGAGGATTCCAGGTACGTCTCAATCTGGCCAAAATTCTGGTTTCCGAACCGGACCTGCTGCTGCTGGACGAACCCACCAATTATCTTGATATAGCCTCAATTCGGTGGGTTGAGCGGTTTCTGACCAACTGGCCCCGTGAAATATTGCTCATCACCCATGACAGAAGCTTCATGGATAAAATTATTACCCACACCCTTGGCATCCATCGCTGCAAAATACGAAAAATCAAGGGTGATACCGGAAAATATTATGACCAGATTGCCCAGGATGAAGAAATATATGAAAAAACCCGGTTAAATGACGAGCGCCGCAAAAAAGAGATCGAGCAGTTCATCACCCGCTTTCGGGCCAAGGCCCGATTGGCCAACATGGTTCAGTCACGGGTCAAGACGCTGGCTAAATTGGACCGGCATGAAAAGCTGGAATCTTTGAAGACCCTTGAATTTTCCTTTCACACAAGCCCCTTTCAGGGCAAACAGGTGCTCAGCGCAGACCATATCAATTTTGCATACGATGCCCAAAAGCAACTGATCAAGGACCTTTCTTTTTCCATCAACAGAAACGACCGGATTTGCATTATCGGTAAAAACGGCAAGGGCAAAACAACACTGCTGAAACTTTTAGCCGACACACTGAACCCGGACAGCGGCACCATCCGGTATGCACCCACCCTGACCCCGGGGGTTTTTGAGCAGACCAACATAAAAAGTCTGGTGGATACCCGAACCGTAGAGGATGAAATCCTCTATGCCAACCCGGCGATGGATCGCCAGGCGGCCCGTAATATTTGTGGTGCCATGATGTTTTCCGGAGATAATGCCCTGAAAAAAATCAGCATTCTTTCCGGTGGTGAAAAAAGCAGGGTGATGCTGGGCAAGCTGCTGGCCACACCGGCGAACCTGCTGCTGCTGGATGAGCCCACCAACCACCTTGACATGGAATCCAGTGATTCACTGCTATCCGCCATTGACTGTTTTGACGGCACCGTTGTCATGGTCACCCATAACGAAATGTTTCTGCATGCCCTGGCCCGGCGGCTCATCGTCTTTGAACGCGGCAGGGTCCATCTATTTGAGGGGACCTACCAGGAGTTTCTCGACAAATGCGGGTGGGAGGATGAAAATCTCCTCAATCCAAAATCTGAAAACAGGGATGAACCCGCCGTTAAATTAACACGGAAACAGATACGGCAGATGCGCTCGGACATCGTGACCCGCCGATCAAAAAGCCTGAAATCCCTGGAACAGGCCATATCACGGACAGAAGATGATATCGAAACAAATGAAAACACCCTGTCTGAGCTCAACCATGCGATCCTGGCGGCATCCCAGGCCCAGGACGGGCAGCGGATCGCTGCGCTTTCCCGCCAGATTCATACCTGCCAGAGTGCCATCGATGACCTTTTTGACCAACTTGAACGCTTCAGCACTGATTTTGATACAAAAAATGCTGTTTTTGAAAAGCAACTCGAAGACCTTGGCCGGGATCATGAACAATGACATAAATCTTTACAAAGGGTATCTCATGAATTATATTCAAGTGTTTAGAATTGAATCAAATCGTTTTTTAAAAACCGAAATCCGAGGTTCATATGCAGCCCCCGCTTACCCTTGTCATAGCCACCCGCAATAAAGGTAAAACCGCTGAAATCAGGCAGCTTCTGGATGGCTATCCAATCATCATAAAAAATCTGGATGATTTCGGCCCCATCCCTGAAGTTGAGGAGGATGGCGACACCTTTGATGAAAATGCCTACAAAAAAGCCTCTTTTACGGCCAGAATCCTGGGATATCCGGTCCTGGCCGATGATTCGGGACTGGTGGTGGAAGCCCTTGACGGAGCCCCGGGTATACATTCGGCCCGTTATGCCGGAGCAGATGCCACGGATACGGATCGCTGCAACAAACTACTGATGGCAATGAAGGCCCAGACCAACCGCAACGCCGCTTTTGAATGCGTCATCTCCATTGCCGTACCCACCGGACCGGCACTGACCTATGAGGGTCGGTGTGAAGGGCTTATCGGTGAGGCGTTGGCCGGAACCGGTGGTTTTGGCTATGATCCGGTATTTTATGATCCGGCCCTGAATAAAACATTTGCACAAATGACGCCGGCTGAAAAAAACAACATCAGTCATCGCGGCAGGGCCTTTCAAGAATTAAAGGCTGAATTTAACAACGTACTGGTATGGATCACCCAGAACATGCCCCGGCAGGAAAAATTTACCTGCAGTGAATAGTATTTGAAATGTCCGGGAGATGTTTAAGCCGGCGCTTAGATGTCCCCCTATTTTTTTAAACAACATCCCCCGACGGGCCATAAGGAGCAAACGAATGCAATCAACTGTTCAGGAAATTGATATTGCACAAAAACTGGGAAAAATCAGCACCATGGAAAAAGCCACAGCGCTTTTTCAGGAAAAACTGGACGTGGAAAACCAGGGCAAGATCAATCTGGTGAAACACCCGCGCGTTCTTATCAAAATTGCAAACGCCATTGCCATGTGCGAGCCGGACCGGGTTTTTGTCAACACCGGCTCTCCGGCCGACAAGCAGCGCGTTCGGGATTTGTGTATTGAAAACAGCGAGGAAAAAAAACTGCCCATGGCCGGCCATACCATCCACTATGACCTGGCGGCTGAACAGGGCCGCATCATCGACCGGACGTATTACATCATCAATCCAGGTGAACACGTCAGCTCCCTGGCCAACAAGATGCAGCGCGCCCAGGCCATTGACGTCATTGAAAAAAACATGGTGGGGATCATGCATGGAAAAACCATGATCATCGGTTTTTACATGCGGGGTCCTGTGGGGGCCCAAGCGTCAAACCCGGCCCTGGAAATCACCAGTTCCGCCTATGTTTCCCACAGTGCGGAAATTTTATACCGGAATTCATTTGCCGCTTTTGATAAAGAAGTGAACCGCCTGGGACATTTTTTCTGCAATATACACAGCGAAGGCTTAAACCGGCCCGAAGACCTGCCCGATGCCCGGGTGTTCATGGACCGGGCCGATCAAACCACCTACAGCTTCAAGTGCACCTACGCCGGCAATACCCTTTTACTGAAAAAAGGCAATCATCGGTTTGCCGTGGACAAAGCCGTCTATCAAAATACAGGCAATGAACTGTCCGAACATATGTTTATTACCGGTATTGCCGGCCCCAACGGGCGAATTACCTGGTGTACCGGGGCCGCCCCCAGCGGCTGCGGCAAAACCACCACCGCCATGGCGGGCAATTATTTTGTCGGTGATGACCTGGCCCAGATGTGGCGGGCAAAAGACGGCACCATTCGCTCCATCAACCCCGAATGCGGCATATTCGGCATTGTGGAAGATGTGAATCAGGAAGGTGATCCCCAGCTGATGAAATTGCTGCGCAAGCCGGGTACTGAAATCATCTGGACCAATGTTCTCATCGACGAAAACGGACTCCCCCACTGGACCGGAAACGGTGAAACGCCCCCCACCAAGGGAATTAATTTCCAGGGGGCCTGGGAAAAAGGCATGCTGGATTCAAACGGGAAGGAAGTACCCATTTCCCATCCCAATGCCCGATGCACCCTGTCATCCGAAGCCCTGGCCATTTATTCCGAATCCGCCGAAGACCCTGCCGGTGTTGAAACCCGCATTGTGACCTACAGTGGACGGGACAGTGACACCATGCCGCCGGTGTGGGCCGCCAAAAATGCCGATCAGGGCGTGGTGATCGGTGCCTGTATTGTTTCCGCCGCCACCGCCACCGAAGTTGGGGCCGTTGGCGTAAAACGCGCCCCCTGGGCCAATGCACCGTTTATTCCCGGCGCTCTGGCCGATTATATGGCGGCCCAGTTTAAATTTTTCAACCATCCGGATCTGACCGAAGACAAAAAACCGGTCATGGCGGGCCTGAACTATTTTCTCACGGAAGCGGCCCGGGGCGGCAGCTCCAAAAAACTGTTGGGCGAAAAAAAAGATGTCAAGGTATGGCTTTCATGGCTGGAACGCAAAGTTCACAACGACGTTGAGACCATTGACACCCCCACCGGATATCTGCCCCGATATGAAGATTTGAAAGCGCTGTTCAAGGAACTCCTCAACAAGGAATATCCCAAAGCCTTATATGACCGGCAGTTTTCCCTGTATATTGACAACATCATCGCTCGCATCGACTTGCAGCGCGAGGCATACGGTAAAGAGGCCGATATTCCATCCGCCCTTTTTGAGGTGTTGAAAGACCAAAAACAGGGACTGATGGCCCTTAAAGAAAAATATGGCGCCATCGTGACCCCTGAACAACTGATGGAAGCCTCCTGATCATTGGATTGGCGGCCACTCAAACAATCAAACAATGCAACTGCCCAAAACCCAGCGGCGATTTTAAAATCCATCTTGAGCCCCCGTATGCTGGTGGCGATGGTGATGGGTTTTTCCTGCGGGCTGCCCCTTCTTCTGACCATTTCAGTGCTGCAGGCCTGGATGAAAGAAGAGGGGGTGGATCTTGCCGTGATCGGTATGATGGCTCTGGTGGGCCTTCCATATACCATAAAATTTTTATGGGCGCCCCTGTTGGATCGCTATACCCTGCCGTTTTTAGGACGTCGCAGGGGCTGGATGTTGGTTGCTCAGGTGGCCCTTGCCCTTGCCATCGCAGGTCTGGGAAATACAAACCCGGCTAATAGTCCCTGGATGGTTGCATTTGCAGCCTTTTGGGTAACTTTTTTCAGCGCATCCCAGGATATCGTGGTGGATGCCTACCGGCGTGAAGATCTTACGGACCAGGAGCTGGGTCTGGGATCATCTCTTTATATCAACGGATATCGACTGGGCATGCTGCTGGCATCCGGCGGCGGCTTGATCATGGCCGATCACATGCCGTTTTCCATGGTCTATATGATTATGGCCCTTGGCATGCTGCCCGGCATCCTGACTACGTTTTTCGCCCCGGAACCGGATACTCCTGCCGGTATTCCCAGGTCCTTGAAGGATGCGGTTTTTAACCCCCTTGTCGAATATTTCAGCCGCCGGGGGGCACTGTGGATACTGGCCTTTATTTTATTATACAAAATCGGTGATACCATGGCCAGTGCCATGACAACGCCCTTTTACCTGGATATCGGATTCACCAAAACCCAGATCGGGGCCGTGGTCAAATTATTCGGTTTCTGGGCCACCATTGCCGGCAGCCTCATCGGCGGCATCTGCATGCTGCGCCTGGGCATCCCCCGCAGCCTCTGGATCTTCGGCATCCTGCAGGCCCTGTCCACCGCCGGTTTTGCCCTGCTGGCCCAGATCGGCCCGAGCCTGAGCTGGCTGGCGGGGGTGATTGCCTTTGAAAATCTGAGCAGCGGCATGGGCACCGCCGCCTATGCCGCATTCATGGCCAGCATTACCGACAAACGCTTTACGGCCACCCAGTATGCACTCCTCACCAGTCTTATGGGGGTGCCCCGGGTACTGGCCGCGGCACCCACCGGCCTGCTGGCCAAAACCTTCGGCTGGCAGGGCTTTTTTATCTGCTGCACCGTGATTGCCTTGCCCGGCATGCTGCTGCTGCTAAAAGTAGCCCCATGGAAAAAAAAATGACCGATCATCCCATAGACCCCAAAATGCTTTCTCGATTAAAAGATCTCCAGGCCCAGCGCACGGAAATTTTTTCACTGCCGGCAGCTGATGCCCTGAACCGGATTCTCGACAGTGATCAACCCGCGGCCCTGGTGCATTGCTTCCCCGAGGAAGACCTTTATTTTCTGATTCATGATATCGGCACTGAAGACGCCCTGCCCCTTTTGTCCCTGGCATCGGACCGGCAGTGCGAGTATATCCTCGACCTGGAAACCTGGGATCGGGATCGGGTTGATATCCACCAGACCACCAACTGGATGGACCTCATGCTCCGGTCCAATCCCGACCGATTTGTACAATGGTTTGCTGAGCAACAAGCGGAAATGCTGGAATTTTACCTGTTTAAAACCATTGAACTGAAAACTCGGGAACATGATCAGCATCCGGATGATCTCGGCGATGATTTTTTCACCGATGATGATGTCTATTATATCAGACACCGGGATCGCCCCTTTGGAACTGTAGAAGAGGACCTTTTTCAGCAACAGCGGGCTGTTTTTCTGGCCACTTTCTTAAAACAGCTGTCCGCCTATGACCATATCCGCTTTCAGCAGATTCTGCTTGAATCGGCGGTTGTGACGCCCGCCGAATACGAGGAAGAGGCTTTCCGTCTACGCAATGTACGCCTGGCCGAAAAAGGATTTTTGCCGTTTGATGAGGCCATTGGTATTTATCAACCTTTAAACCCTGCCGAACTGAAGCATCGTGATTACAAAATTATGGCCCGCAGAGAGGCCGCAGGAAGGCCCCTGCCGGTTCCGTTGTATTCAAAAATGATCGGTACTGAAAATCTGTTCTCCCGATCTCTGGAGACCCTTAAATTCGATACGGAGATCTATTCCCAATTGCAGGTCGAGTTTGCCGGCCTCAGCAACAGCATCATCATTGCCGATAAAAAAACCATAAGAGAACGAGACCAGCTCAAAAATATTGTAAAAAAAGCTTGTGGATATATCAGCATTGGCCTCGAGCAAATCAGGCAAGACCGCGCTGATGAGAATATAAGCCCTTCGGACATTGGTGCAGCCCTGCTCAAACAATACCCGCTGGCGGATTTTTTCCGGATAGGCTACGGAGCAGCCCTGAAGCTTAAATGGCAGGCCCGTAAATGGCAGGCAGATAGCTGGTTTGCCCGCCAGGGGTTTCCCCTGGCTTTCTGGGACGAACACTGGCTCGGCACGATGGGCGGGCTTTTACTTAAAAAACCGGTTTTTTTCGATAATTATAAGACCGGGGAACTCTATCGTGAGTTCGCCACGCTTGAGGACATTCAATCAAGCAGGGGTAAGCTGGATCAAATTATGGCCATGGACGATCTGTTTGATCGCATGAAACTTTTGATAAGACCTTCCAAAAGATACTTTCTCACCTATAAAGCCCTGCTTTTGACCCTCTGGGCCCGGGATTATTTAAACTTGCCTGAGCCTGATTCAAATGTTCTTAAAACACCGGTTAAGGTGAAAAACCTTGCTGTCGATATCCATCAATTCAGTCTGTTTTTCAAGGCTTTGTTCAATCGCGGCACCGATGACAAACCACTGGCGCCGGATAAAATCAATAACGCCATGAAAGAGCTGTTTGTTCAATGGATTGCAAAAAAATCGAGACGAACCGAACATGAACTCGCTCAGGACCTGGGACATACTTTTGAAGAGCTGTTCAATGAGCTGGAGGCTGAATACGGCCGGGTTGCCGCGGGAGATATGAATCCTCATTATCTCCACCATTTTATCATTGCCCTGAATGATTCGGAATAACCATGTGTTAATCTCTTGACACCCATCAATAGATGCATATACTATATTTCGTCAATTAGGGAACCTAAGCCAAAGGATGTAAATACCATGCCTGTTTATGAATTCGAATGCCCCAAGGGTACTGTAACCGAAGAACTGGTCCGTATGGACACTCGGGAGATAAAATGTCCCCAGTGCGGTCAGACCGCCAAAAAAATCATATCTCAATGTTCTTTTGAACTTAAGGGCAGCGGCTGGTACGCGGATGGATACGCCTCTAAAAAAGTTTGACCGATCCCCATCTCGACCCTTCAAACCGCCTAAGCGATCATTAAAAATTTATTCGCTTTGATCACCCGCCCGCTTGCGGCGGGGAGCTTCATCTTGACAGCGCAACGATTCCATATTCATCATCGGCCTTGATATCTCTATCTTCCGACTCTCCGATAACTCATCCGGTGATAGGGGGTTGTACCGAAATCCCTGATCGCCGCCATGTGCTCCCTGGAAAGATATCCCTTGTTTCGATTCCAGCCGTACCGGGGGTATTGTTCATGCAGCCGGCCCATAATGCGGTCCCGGGTCACCTTGGCAATGACGGCGCCGGCGGCAATGGACAGGCTTTTATTATCACCTTTGACGATGGATTCACAGGGTGTTTTTATATTCTCCACCCGCATATTTCCGTCGATAAGCACATAATGGATCGGCCGGTCACTGCCCAGGCGCGCCTGCAAATCGGCCAGGGCTTTGGCCATGGCCTGTTTGGTAGCCTGTAAAATATTGATCGCATCAATGGTCTGATTGTCTACGATGCCGACACCAAAGGGACACTGTACCGCAATGATCCCGTACATCCGAACCCGCTGTTTCTCAGTCATTTTTTTGGAATCCCGGAGTCGACCGGCAAGAATACGGATACAGTCCGGCGGGATATACACGGCTCCGGCCACCACCGGCCCGGCCCCGGGTCCGCGACCCGCTTCATCGATTCCCGCGATACGGGAAATTTTTTTGTTTTCCATCAATCGGGCTTCATAGTCATAGGTGGGGTAACTGCTGATTTTCGCCATAATATACCTGATGTCCATCCGAAAATGGCCTTTTTGTCCAGCCACCTCTTTAAATGCTGTGAAATAAATGCCCCCAGGATGTAAAAAAAGGATCAATCCTATATTTTCTAACCGGAGTATAGTCTGCCCGTCAAGCAAAACCATATTTTACAACATCTGCAATTTTGTATATTTTTCCCTTGCAAAATTTTACTACTTGAATAGAATCTATAAAAGTATCCACTATTTTTTTAGGGCACGGGCTTCTCCTTCCATATCAATGGACGGCAGCAACTCAGGTACCGGATCTGTTTTTGGGTTTTGCCTGCTATCTGCGGGCCTTTATAAAATTGTCAAAAAAAGCTGAAATTACCGCTCCATACAAGCTAAAAAGGACAGGAGAATGAAAACGCTGGGCGTATGCCTCGGGGCATCCACTGTTTCGATTGTTCAAATGGAGAAATCCGGCGGGGAAAAAAGCCGGTTGTGCGTCATCGATACCGCCTTTTTACCCCACGATGGAAACCCGCGAAAAACACTGGCGACCGCTTTCAAACACCTTGACATTGCATCATTTGACCGAATCGTCGCCACCGGCCGTAAATTCCGCAAGTTTATTAACCTTTCCTCTATTCCCGAACCCGAAGCCATCGAATCCGCCTACCCGTTCACCAAACCTGAAGGAATCGACTGCCCGGCCGTTATCTCAGCAGGTGGTGAAACCTTTATGGTTTATGTATTGAATCGTTTTGGACGAATCAGCAACGTCTTAACCGGCAATAAATGTGCCTCGGGTACCGGAGAATTTTTCATCCAGCAGCTTCGCCGTATGAACGTATCCCTCGAAGAGGCAGCCCAGTGGGCCGCTGTAGAAACACCCTATCACGTCTCCGGACGATGCTCTGTTTTCTGCAAATCAGACTGTACCCATGCCACCAATAAAGGGGTTTTGAAATCAGAGGTGACCGCCGGACTTTGCAAAATGATGGCTGAAAAAATACTGGAACTGCTTAAAAAAATTCCAAAGCAGAATATTATGCTTACCGGCGGCACATCCCTCAATAAAATGATGACCGCCTACCTGCAAAAAGAGATCTCCGGCCTGGTCATACCGGAACAAGCCCCCTGTTTTGAAGCATTGGGCGCTGCGATCTGGGCATTTAAACATGAAACCCGGCCGTTTCCAGGCATCGAGAAGCTCTTCAAAACCGGGGTCACCTCTTTTGCCTCTCTTCCACCTCTTACGGACGCCCGGGATCTGGTGACGTTCAAACATATGGAAAGCGGAACCATCCAATCCGGCGACACCTGCATACTTGGGCTGGATGTCGGTTCCACCACGACCAAGGCGATTTTACTGCGGACCCGTGACAATGCCCTGCTGGCATCTATCTACCTGCGCACCAGCGGCGATCCGGTAGGGGCATCCCGAAAATGCTACGCCGCCATTCTCGACCAGATCAAAGCCCGGGTAGATCCTTTACAAATTACCGTCATCGGGCTGGGCGTCTGCGGATCAGGCCGGCAGATCGCGGGGCTTCATGCCCTGACCAACGGTATTATTAATGAAATTATTGCCCATGCCGCTGCAGCCGTTTTTTTTGACGGGCAGGTCGACACCCTCTTCGAAATCGGGGGGCAGGATGCCAAATATACCTATATTACCAGCGGCGTGCCCGCCGACTATGCCATGAACGAAGCCTGTTCAGCCGGTACCGGGTCTTTTCTCGAAGAATCGGCACTCGAAACCCTGGGGATACAGATGACCGATATCGCGGATATTGCCCTGCAGGCCGAACATCCGCCCAACTTTAACGATCAATGCGCGGCATTCATTGCCTCGGATATTAAAAATGCAATACATGAAGGCGTAAACCAGGAGGATATCGTGGCCGGGCTGGTGTATTCAATCTGCATGAATTACACCAACCGGGTCAAGGGCAATCGCCCGGTGGGGGAAAAAATCTTTATGCAGGGCGGTGTCTGCTATAATGCCGCGGTCCCCCTTGCCATGGCCACACTGGTCGGCAAACCGATCATCGTCCCCCCTGAACCGGGGCTGATGGGTTCTTTCGGAGTGGCTCTGGAGGTCAAAAAACGAATCGAAGCCGGCCTGATGGCCCAAAGCCGATTTGATCTTCAAGCACTGGCAGATCGGGAAGCCATTTACAAATCATCGTTTATCTGCAAAGGCGGCAAGGAAAAATGCGACCGTCGATGCAAAATCAACCGGATCGAAATCGAAGGCCGTCGCTATCCCTTCGGAGGTGCCTGCAACCGGTATTATAATTTGCGGCATAATGTAAAGCATGACATCGGGAGTCTGGACCTGGTTAGCCTCCGGCAACACCTTGTTTTTGAAAAATACGGAATACATCCCTCCCCCGGGGCTATCGGGAAACACAAAAAAACAGTGGGCATCAACCGAAGCTTTATGGTGAATACCTACTACCCGCTCTACTCCACTTTTTTCGATAAACTCGGTTTTGAGATCATTTTGCCGGACACACCATCTCAAAAAGGCATTGACCGGCGCAATGCCGCATTCTGCTATCCCTTTGAGCTGGCGCACGGATTTTTTTACACTTTGCTCCAAAGCGAACCATCGCCTGCGTTTATTTTTCTGCCCCATTTCAAAGCCGTTCCGACCCAGATTCAAGAGACCAGTTCACAGGTATGCCCCTTTGTTCAGGGAGAAACCTATGTCCTCCAGACCACCTTTGGTAAAGAAATCGAACTTTTGAAAACCAGGGGGACCCGGATTCTTGCACCCCTGCTGGATTTCACACTGGGATTGAACGCGGCAAAGCCTTCCTTTTTAAAAATGGCCCGCCAAATGGGAATCGAACCTGAACCGGCCGGACAGGCGTTTGAACAGGCCGTTAAAAAACAAATAGACTGCATAGCGGAGATGAAGCAGCTCGGCAAAAAAGCAATGGCCAAGCTTCAGGCCCATCCCGACCAGACGGCAGTGGTCGTTTTTGCCCGCCCTTACAACGGATTTGTAGAAGAGGCACATATGGGCATTCCGCACAAACTGGCTTCACGGGGCGTCATGGTCCTGCCGTACGATTTCCTGAGTTTTGATGATGAGAAAATAAAATTGCACATGTACTGGGGCATGGGCCAGATGATCCTGCAGGCCGCTGAAAAGGTGAAGAAGCACCCCCAGCTTGTCGGTACTTATATAACCAATTTTTCCTGCGGCCCGGATTCTTTCATCATCGGGTATTTCAGGACCTGTATGGGGCGCAAGCCCTCTTTGACCCTTGAACTGGACAGCCATACAGCCGATGCCGGTATTGATACCCGCATAGAGGCCTTTCTGGATATTGTCAATGCGTTCCGGCAACTGATGCCCGAAAAGCACCATCCCCCGCGTATCACAGGATTCCGACCCGCCCGGACTGAAATCCATAAAGGACAGGCTGTCGTCGTCACCTCTTCCGGGGAGTGTCTTCCCATGACCGACCCACGGGTCACGGTCCTGTTGCCTTCCATGGGGAAAATCGCATCGGAATCTCTATCGGCCGTATTGCGCGGTCTGGGATTTAATGCCAAGCCCCATCCCCCGGCCGACGAAGCGATCCTGAAGCTTGGGCGTGGAAATACCTCCTGCAAGGAATGCCTGCCGCTCATACTGACAACCGGCACCCTGATTAGTTACAGCCGCAATGGGAAACGCGACGATGAGGTCGTGGTCTATTTTATGCCCACGGGCTCAGGTCCCTGCCGCTTCGGCCAGTACCAAAACTTCATGGAAGATTTGATCCGGCGTCTTGAACTGCCTGATGTGGCCCTTTTTTCACTGACATCTGAAAATAACTATTCCGGTTTCGGCAAAAAATTTGAGCAAAAAGGGTGGTGGGCTGTGATTGTGTCGGATGTAATGGAAGATATCCGCAGCATGCTGCTGGCCAATGCCGTTTACAGGGATTCTGCTCAAAAAATCTTTCAGGTCGAGTGGCAGCGCATCCTGAGTGCCCTGCAGAACGGCGGTTTCTCAAACTTTGAAAAACAGGTCCAAATAGCGGCCGGGAATTTGGGCGACATCTCCCTGAAACGTCCGGCAGCGGAAGTCCCAACCATTGCCCTTACCGGTGAAATATTTGTCAGGCGCGATTCACTGTCCCGTCGCTATCTCACCTCACGGCTGGCCCGGCACGGCTTTGCCGTTGTTTGTTCTCCGATCGCCGAATGGATACATTACTGCAGTTTTCTCATGGACCACGGTCTTGTAGACCACCGTCTGACCGGAATTGACAGGCTCAAATTCATCTTACGGAAAAAATTCATGAACCGTTATGAAAAACGCCTTAAATCAACCCTGACCCGATCCGGCCTGACCCATGCCGCACCGGTAAACATCAATGAGGTGATGCATCATGCGGCCGGATTCATCTCTCCGAATCTGGCCGGTGAAGCCATTTTGACGGTGGGCAGCTCCCTTGCCGAAATAGCATCCAGGGTCTGCGGCGTAATCGCCATCGGCCCCTTTGGCTGCATGCCCAACCGCCTTTCAGAAGCCTTGTTGAGCGAACTGATGACGGCTCCCAAAAAACTCGCCTCAGATCCTGAAAATGAAAGGCTGAAAGATCTTTTACGGGATATGGATGACCTCCCGTTTCTGGCCATCGAAAGCGATGGATCCCCTTTTCCCCAACTCATAGATGCCAAACTGGAAAGCTTCTGTCTTCGGGCCGAACGGCTGCACACAAGGATGCATGTCCGGCAGCATCAGGTTCCGTGACGATGCGGTTTTATATATAAAAACAGCCATTCTCCCCTTGACCGGAGAGTTTATCTTCTTATCTTGGCAGTGAAATTTAATAAAACGGAAGCATTCAAATACATTATCGTTGTTTAATTTTAAGTTTCGGCGCCCTGAATTGGGCAGAAAATAGATATTTTTTAATAAAAATGATAACCTGTAAATAAGGAATGCCAAGCAAATTATAAGAAAGGTAACATACTTAAAATGAAAATCAGACAAGTTAAATTTCTTTATTCAATTCCCTGGAATATTTTTCTTATTACGACGGGAGCCATCATAATAAGTATCGGGATTAAGGCCATCGCTATCCCCCACGGTTTTATTACCGGTGGTTTAACCGGGCTCAGTCTGCTTTCGTACTATTTCTTTAATTTCCTTTCGCCTGGTTTCTGGTATCTTATCATCAATATTCCGATTTTTATCGCCGGATGGCTGTTTGTGAGCAGACGTTTTCTCCTATACAGTATTGTGGGAATGATTTCGCTCTCCACGGCCATTGATTTGATATCCTTTACGATTCCGGTTCAAGATTCCATGCTGGCGGTGCTTGCCGGCGGAACGATCATTGGGGCCGGCAGCGGCATCATCCTGCATTCCCTTGGTTCTGCAGGAGGAACCGATATCATCGCCATAATTCTCAATAAGAAATTCGGTGTCCGCATCGGAGCCTTTTCCTTTACGTTTAACCTGGCGCTTTTCGGGTTCAGCTTCGGCGTATTGGAAATCGATATGGTATTATACTCACTGGCCCTAAGTTTCGTTACCGCCATGGTACTGGACTATTTCCTGGGAATTTTCAACCAGCGTAAAATGGTAATGATTATTTCTGAAAAATCGGATTTGGTTGCCGCTAGCGTGACTCAAAAACTGAATCGCGGCGCAACGCTTTTAGATGGAAAAGGCGCGTTTACCGGCAAGCAGAAACAGGTGATTATGACGGTGGTGAACAACTATCAGCTAAAACGCCTGGAAGAAACCGTCTTTACGATAGACCCGGATGCCTTTATGGTAACCGAGAACACATTCAATGTTCTTGGCAAGGGGTTTTCAAGACGCAGGGTTTATTAGAAGAAATTGGAAAAAATTTATTATCAGACGTCCCTTTTGTCAAGGCTTATAGTTTGTTGGTGAGTCGCAATGCATTCAGCTATGTATTTCGGGCTGTTTAACTATGTAGGGTCAGTAGTGTCCGGTTAGGTTTTTGCATGTAAGCGCTGCTGTTCCTGTTCTTTTAAAATCTGAGGATCTGACGACGCTTCCGCGATTCGGAGTTCGTTTTGGATTTTTATCCGCAGTTC
>Ga0075121_1000401_pt1 | contig 29902 bp, 30 predicted proteins | sample AntAceMetag02UKG_FD_69793 | JGI IMG/M metagenome (GOLD analysis project Ga0075121, IMG submission 69793) | Saline lake microbial communities from Ace Lake, Antarctica - Antarctic Ace Lake Metagenome 02UKG | ecosystem: Environmental > Aquatic > Non-marine Saline and Alkaline > Saline | place... | reverse complement strand
ATTCGTGAAATAGACTGCATTAATGGAGCATAGATCGAAATAAGATCTAGAAAAGGCAAAACTCTTGTTTTTTTTATACGCAGATATACGGGTACCGTCATTAAAACACCTATAACCGAACCCAACAACCCATATCCACCAACCCATGGGTAGAACATCTCTAACCAGTTGTCTGAATAAGAATTAAACTCTTCTATAACAAAAAATATTCTTCCGCCAACAATAGCAGCAAGAAGACCTATGAAAATAGTATTAAAAAATAGATCAGAAGAAATAATCTTAGATCTTTTGGGATTTTTATATGATAAATAAAGAAAAAGAAGAAAACCTAATGCGATCATCAGGCCGTAACCATTTATCGATAAAGAACCATAAATATGTAATAGTTTTGGATACATAATAACAACTTTATCTAAATTTGGTTGCGGGGGCTGGATTTGAACCAGCGACCTTTGGGTTATGAGCCCAACGAGCTACCAGGCTGCTCTACCCCGCGATGAATTTCAAGAAATTGATATATCAAACTTTATGTATAGATTATAGGGCTTAAGAAACAATTGTCAAACTAAAAAACAAAGTTTTTACTTAAAAACCAACACAAACTAAGTTTTTAATCAACGATCTCATTATTACTTATAAGTTTATTAAATTTACGCCCTACAAGTAACGCAGCAGCAACCCATACACCAACAAGCCCCAAAGCTACTATAGTTCCATAAAACATTAATAATGGTATTGCATCTTGAAATACATTATTAACCCCAGAACCAACCGCTTTTGCTGAACGGCTACCAAACATATCAATCCAACTCTTTGCTTTGAACTTAACGTCTTTGCTGGTTGGAATATACATCATCTCTTTAGATGGGTTATTTAAAGCATAGCTCAAGCTTTTTATAACTATCATAGCAACCAAGGCAGTCCATAAGCTTGGATGAAAATAAACATTAGTAACAACCAAACCTGTAGCCACAGGAAATGCTAATAAACAGAAAATTAATCCAAAACGGCGCATTAAATAACTAGTTCCTAAAAGTGCTAAAAGTAATGTAATAACATTTGTATATTGTCCAAATAGGCCCATAAAAGCAGTAAAACTCTCTGGAGTCAAAAATGTACGCTCAGCAAGCACCTTCATTTGATAATCCATTATAGTACCAATAACTTCATAAAAAGTTGCTATAGCAAAAATCCCTAACAAATAGGAACGCGTAAGTAAAAGTTTTAAGCCCTCAAGAATGCCGGTCGTACCTACTGATTTCTCATCATGAAACACTTCTGAATAATCAGCACTCTGACCAAACATCATGTATAATTTTATTGCTATTGGCACAATTAAAATTCCAACGGCTGAGATCCAAAAAAGCACTGGCAAACCTAATTCCTGTGAATACCGGGCAAGCGTTGGTCCAAAAATACCACCTATCTGAGCCCCCGAAACTATTAAAGCAAAACCTCTTTTTGCAGAATCGGGCTCAGTAGAGCTTGCAACAAATGACCAAAAAAGCGCAATAAGAATTGAGCCCATGCTCTCGATAGAAACATAACAAACCCAACCTAATATTCTATCAGGAGACTTTACGGTATTTGCAAGACCAATTGTAGGATTTAGCAGTAAAAAGCCAACAACCAAAAATAATAGTCCATAAAAAGAACACATTATATAAAACAGCTTATCTTTTCTATACATGTCCACTAATTTTGAATAGATCAAAATCAAAGGAATCATAACAATAAGAGTAAGAAGTTTTGCTTTAGGCTGATACGCCATACCAATAAAACTTTTAAAGATACCATCTTTTAAAGTACGCAGTAGCCAGTAGGAACCTACTGTAAAAAATAGAGCTAAAGATAGAAGACCAAATTTTTTAACCTCTTGGATGCTCAAATCACCCCATAAAAAACGCAGTGGCCTAGGCAACATAATGATAAACCTTCTATTAAAAACTATAAGATTATAAAACCTAAATAGCCGACCCAAAAGCATCGGTCGGCTATTTTTTCATGATTATAAACTAAAAGAATAAATATTGTTATAAAAAAAATAATTATTCTATAACGATCTTCTCTTTTGTTAGTTTGTTGAATGTCTTACCTACGAACATGGCAGCCACAATCCAAACACCAACTAACCCAAGGGCAATCATTGTTCCATAAAGCATTAATTCTGTAGCATTGGCTTTAAATACATTGTTTACGCCAGAACCTGCAGCTTTAGCAGAACGGCTACCAAACATATCAATCCAACTCTTTGCTTTAAATTTAACATCTTTACTTGTTGGAATATACATCATTTCTTTAGATGGGTTATTTAATGCATAGCTTAAACCTTTAACTGCAATCATTGCAGCAAAAACAGTCCAAAGCATTGGATTAACATAAACATAACTTACAACTAAACCAACAGTTATAGGGAACATTAAAAGACAGAAAGTTAATCCAAATCTTCTCATCAAGTAACTGGTTCCCAATAGGGCCATTACCAATGCTAAGAAGTTTGCGCTCTGACCAAATAAACCCATAAAAGCTGTAAAAGCTTCTGGTGTCTTATATTGCGCAGCAGCCAAAACTTTCATCTGATAATCCATGATTGTACCAACAACTTCATAGAAAGTTGCGATAGCAAAAACACCTAACAAGTAAGGCCTTGTAAGTAAAAGTTTTAAACCTTCAAGCACACCTGTTTTGGGTTTAGCTTTTTGTGCAGCTTTTTCTTGAAATTCAGGCTCTTTTGCAATAATAACTTTCATGTAAATTTTAATCATCAAAGGAACAACCAAAATTCCAAATGAAGCGATAACCATCAATAATGGTAACCCAATCACGTGAGATTTTGTTGCAATCGTGGGCCCGAGAATAGAACCAAACTGTGCGCCTGAAATAATTAAAGCAAAACCTCTTTTAGCTGATGTTGGATCAACTGTACTTGCAACAAAAGACCAAAAGAGCGCAACAATAATTGAACCCATGCTTTCTATTGCAAAGTAAGAAAACCAACCCAAGTATCTATCTGATGCTGCAACTGTATTTGCTATGCCAATTGTAGGATGGGCTAGAAAATAAGCAATCACCAAAAAAAGAACTGTATAAAAAGAACAGATAATATAAAATAATTTCTGTTTTTCTACCAAGTCAACGAGTTTTGAATATAACAAAACTAAAGGTACTATAATTAAAAGAGACATCATTTTTGCCATAGGCTGGTAAGACATACCAACTAAAGCATTAAATATTCCATCTTTTAACGGTCTAAGTAACCAATAAGAACCAATAATAAAAAAGAATGTTGCGGCTAAAATGCCAAACTTTTTGACCTCTTCTCCAGTCAAATCACCCCATAAAAAGCGCAATGGCTTTGGTAACATAAGAAAGACTCCTTAAGATTATATAAATAAAAAAAATAAAAATTAAAACGACTATGCAAAAAAAAGCTACCCAAAACATGAGCTAAAAAGACCCTCACCCAAATTATATTAAGCTTCTTTGATGAAATATAAATTTATCATAAAACAAAAAATTAGCAATAGCACGTACAGCTCATATATCCAAAACAACGGTAGCCCGAGAATCAACTAACGAAAAGATACCCCCATAAATATCAACAACCTGCTCTTCTACCCCAACCTCTTTATATGTCAACTTGCCTCGATACTTCAGAACAGAAACAATAGGTGAATGATCGGGGCCAACCACAAAGTTACCATTAGGGCTTTGAACCTCAACCCACTCAATTTTTATAAGTTCTGTTTTTGTAGGACGAACAATTTCTAATTCAAAACAGTTTTGCATATTTATCTACCCATAGACTTTGCTTTTTCTATGGCTTCTTGCAAATTACCTACCATATAAAAAGCCTGCTCTGGCATATCATCACACTGACCAGAAACTATTTTTTCAAAATCATCTACTGTTTGTTCTCTAGGAACAAATCTACCAGGAATATTTGTATGTTGCGCCGCAACAAATAAAGGCTGAGTCAAAAACTTTTGGATCCTTTTTGCTCTACTCACAACAAGCTTATCTGTATCAGAAAGCTCATCCATGCCTAATATTGCAATAATATCTTGTAGCTCCTTATATTTTTGCAAAACTTTCTGTACAGCACGTGCTACATCATAATGTTTTTGGCCAACTATTTCTGGTTTTAAACCATTAGATACAGACTCTAAGGGATCAACGGCAGGATATAAACCAGCTTGGGCAATCTTTCTTGATAACACTGTACTGGCATCTAAGTGTTGGAATGTTGTAGCAGGAGCAGGATCGGTATAGTCATCAGCTGGGACATAAACAGCCTGTATAGAAGTTATAGAACCACTTTGCGTACTTGTAATACGTTCTTGAAGCATACCCATTTCAGAAGCCAAAGTTGGCTGATAACCAACAGCAGAAGGCATACGCCCTAGCAATGCAGAAACCTCTGAACCAGCCTGCACGTATCTAAAAATATTATCTATAAATAAAAGAGTATCTTTATTTTCTTCATCTCTAAAATACTCGGCCATTGTAAGACCTGTAAGTCCTACACGAAGCCTTGCTCCGGGCATTTCTCCCATTTGTCCAAAAACTAATGCTGTTTTATCTATAACTCCAGAGGCTTTCATTTCCATCCAAAGTTCGTTACCTTCTCTGGTTCGTTCGCCAATACCAACAAAAACGGAATAACCGCCATGCTCTATTGCAACGTTACGAATCAGTTCTTGTACAACAATAGTTTTGCCAACACCGGCTCCACCAAACAGACCAATTTTTGAACCTTTAATATATGGACAAAGAAGATCGAGAACCTTCACTCCTGTCTCAAGAATTTCTTCACTAATCTTTTGTTCTACTAAACTTGGGGCTTGCCGGTATATTGGCCAATGATGCTCACATTTAAAATCTTTTGTACCATCAATTGTTTCACCCAAAACATTAAATATGTGGCCCAGGACCGGGCGGCCTACAGGAACTGTTATAGGTTCTCCTGTATCTTGAACTTCTAACCCCCTTGTAATACCCTCCAAGGGTTCTAAGGCTATGCAGCGCACAACTCCATCGCCCAAATGCTGTGCTACCTCTAAGCTTATAACCTGCTCTTTTGCAGCCAAAGCCTCGCATCTATCCTGACAGGTAATGATTAACCTATTATTAATAGCAGGAACATTGTTTTTCTTAAACTTAACATCAACAACCGTTCCACTGATTCTTAATACTTTCCCAAAAAGATCTTTTGTCTGCATTTTTTTGCCTTTAAAGTTTATATTTCAAAACTTAGTAATTTGGACAGCACTGTATCGTCAAACTTATGCCAAGAGATTCTTTTTGTAAAGAATATGAATAAAAAAGCAACCTAAAAAGCACCCAATGGAATTACCTAATAAGCTTACCCAAATAGAAGTCAGCATTAACAAAATATAACCAAATCACAATGAACTTTAGGCTATGAGACATAAATGGAATTTCTTACATAGGAAAAAGCTTGTAACATATCCACGTCCCGTTGTTATATTTACTCCAATTATTATAGATTACATAGAGAAAAACATTCCGAAAAAAAAGAATTTACTCTTCGACTTGAATAAACAGAATAAAAACATCGTTGTCGATTTTTCTTATAAAAATTAACAAGATTGTCCCTAAACAAGTCTTTATGCTAATATATAAAGCATAATAAAAATTTAGTTATTTAAAGGGATAATCATGATGATAACCAAAGTTCTTGCAAAATTCCTTGGTACAAAAAATGAGCGCGAGCTCAAAAGAATGCAACCAATCGTACAAAAGATCAACTTACTAGAAGAAGAGATGCAAAATCTCAAAGATTGTGAGTTAACAGAAAAAACAAATTTTTTCAGGGAACGAATCGCAAAAGGTGAATCGCTGGATAGCATCCTACCAGAAGCCTTTGCTGTAGTTCGTGAAACAAGTAAAAGAAAATTAGGCGAACGTCATTACGACGTACAGCTAATCGGTGGAATAGTTCTTCATGAAGGCAAAATAGCTGAAATGAGAACCGGTGAAGGTAAAACCCTCACATCAACCCTAGCAATTTATCTAAATGCACTGGCCGGCAAAGGCGTACACATCATAACAGTAAACGATTACCTAGCAAAACGTGACGCTGAATGGATGAGCCCAGTGTTCCATCACTTAAACATGGAAGTTGGCATCATACAAAATATGATGAATGACGAAGAACGTAAAAAAGCATATAACGCCGACATTACATACGGTACAAATAACGAATTTGGTTTTGACTACTTACGTGACAATATGAAATTTGATCTCAAAGATTACGTACAAAGAGATCAACATTATGCAATTGTCGATGAAGTAGACTCAATCTTAATTGACGAAGCAAGAACGCCTCTTATTATCTCTGGGCCAAGTGAAAAAGGCAGTGATCTTTATCATGTAGCAAACAGAGCAGTTTTAGGCTTGAAAAAAGAAGACGATTTTGAAGTAGACGAAAAAGCAAAATCTGTACAATTAACAGAATCAGGTATAGACAAAATTGAACATGCAATGAGCGTAAACAACTTGTACGCACCAGAAAATATTCTACACTTGCACCATGCACAACAAGCATTAAAAGCTAACGCTTTATTCTCTAAAGACGTTGACTACGTTGTAAAAGATGGTGAAGTTCTAATTGTTGATGAATTCACCGGAAGAATTCTAGCTGGAAGAAGATATAGTGATGGCCTGCACCAAGCTTTAGAATCTAAAGAAGGCGTGAAGGTTGAAAAAGAAAACCAAACTCTTGCAACCATTACATTGCAAAATTACTTCAGAATGTATGATAAACTTGCAGGTATGACAGGTACAGCAGAAACAGAGGTAGCCGAGTTTCATAATATCTACAAACTGGGCGTAACAGTTATACCAACACATAGACCAATGGTCCGTGACGATCAAGCTGATATTATTTTCTTAACAAGAGATGACAAATTTCAAGCAGTGGCTGAAGATATAAAAAGATGTTACGCAAGCAAACAACCTGTACTTGTAGGTACAGTTGCAATCGAAACATCAGAATATTTGAGTCATATCTTATACAATGAAGGTGTACCCCATAATATCTTGAACGCAAAGCAACATGAACGTGAAGCTGAGATTGTTAAAGAAGCTGGTGAGCAAGGTAAAATTACTATTGCTACGAATATGGCTGGTCGTGGTACCGATATTAAACTAGGCGAGGGCGTTATAGAGCTTGGCGGCTTACGTATTATTGGTACAGAACGTCATGAAAGCAGACGTATTGATAACCAGTTACGAGGTCGAGCTGGTCGTCAAGGTGATCCCGGTTCATCAAAGTTCTATTTATCCTTAGAAGATGATCTCATAAGAGTCTTTGGTGGAGAAAAGCTTAAAAATACTATGATGCGTATTGGTATGAAACCTGGAGAGAGCATTGAGCATAATATGGTTTCCCGTAGCATAGAAAAAGCGCAAGAAAAAGTCGAAAAACACAACTTTGAAATTAGAAAACATCTTTTAGAATATGATGATGTATTGAACCAACAAAGAACTGTAATCTATGATTATCGTCGAGATATTCTTGAAGGGTCACAACAGCTACTAGACCTTGTAAAGAGTATTATAAGGGATATCATAAGCAATCTGTTTGGTATTTATTGTCCTAAAACCAGATGTGATCAACAAGCTGAAGCTGAGATTCTTAATTCTTTAGAAAAGTTAACTAATATTCCAAAAGCAACTTTTGATAAAGCTGATCTTAATAAATCAGACTCTATAAATTTTGAAAACAAAATTACAGATCTTTTAGCTTATGAATACGAACAATACAGAAACTTAATACCTGAAGAAATAGTTAACGATGCTGAAAAATGGCTACTATTAGAAACTGTTGATCAAGCATGGAAAAATCATTTACAAAATATCGATCACTTAAAAGAAGGTATTGGCTTACGTGGTTACGGCCAAAAGAACCCGTTGGTTGAATATAAAAAAGAAGCTTTTGAACTCTTTCAGGATATGATGCGCCAAATCAAATGGGATATTGTACAAAGAATATTCAGAATGCGACCAGAGAACTTTGATTCTGCAGCTATACATTCTATAGAACAAGAAAAAGAAAAAGAACTTGCCAACTTGCAAATAGGTGGTGACGATAGTAGCAAAGAAAGCAGAACTGTACATAGAGATGAACCTAAGGTAAAAAGAAATGATCCTTGCCCTTGTGGTTCTGGTAAAAAGTTTAAAAAATGTTGTGGAAAATAATATGAAAAAATTTAATTTATTTGTTGGTTTAATATTACTAGTATCACTTACATCTTGCTGGAAAGGTGACACAATGCAAAAACAAAATAAAACAATCTTTTCTTTCTTTGGAGCTCCAGGGTCTGGAAAAGGTACGCTCGCAGAACAAGTAGTAGATCAATTAGATTATTTAACTCTTTCTACCGGTGATCTTTTAAGAGAAAATATCGCAAAAGGTACAGAGATTGGTAAAAAGGTTAAAGATTATTTAGATAAAGGGAAACTTGTTCCTGATCAATTGATCACAGATATGGTTAAAGACTGGCTTATTTCTAAAAAAGACAGTAATAAAAACATAATTCTTGATGGTTTTCCTAGAACTAAAGAACAGGCAGAAAGCTTATTAAAGATTATTAAAACAGATCTACCTGAACATAACTTGAGAATAATCGCTTTAGATATGCCAGAAAAAGAAATTGTTTCTCGTCTTTCAGGCAGAAGAGTTTGCCCTAATAAAGAATGTAAAGCTGTTTATAATATTGCAATGCCAGGAATTGAAGATGGCGGCAAATGTCCAAAATGTGGCACAAGAATAGTTACCAGAGAAGATGATAAACCTGAAGTCATTAAAGATCGCTTCACAGTTTATAAAAAACATGAAACTGATTTGATTGATTTTTATAAATCAGCTGGACAAAAAATTGAGACTATAAATATTTCTGAATTAAACAAAGAAAAGGTTTTTGATAAATTCAAAGCTATTGCTTAGTTTTTTTTAGAAAAAGTTTTAAGATTTGCCGTTCGAGTTTTTCGAACGGCTTTTTTATTAGGTTAAGTAGTGAAGAAAATCCTAATCTCGCTAGTTTTATTAATAAATTTAACAGAATCAAACCTTCTTTCAATGCAAAGGCACACACATCTCCATTACTCTCTATCTGATCAATTTGCTCACATAATAAACACTTATAACAACTCAAATTACTCCTGCGCATTCATTCTATTAATAAGCAGAACAAGTCCCGGATTACTACAACAAATCGCAAATGGTCTTAGAAAAATAGATCTGCACGATAAAAGATATATAAAATCTACAATTACACGAATACAAGACTTAATGGAAATTAATAAAAAATTCTTGTATAAGCAAAACTTATCTATTTATGCTCAAGAAAAACAAAACGCTCTACAATCTTTGATAGCTAGACTAAACTCATTGAAAAAATAATTATTATTCTTTACTTAAGGGAGATCATATGAAGAAAAGATTCTTTTTAACACAAATGGCATTGCTTGTAATCACTTTATCAGCGCAAAATCTATATGCAGCACAAACAAAATTAAACGCAACAAAAAAAGACCTCTTTAAACCTAAAGTCATCAAACCTAAAAAAGAAAATAAGCCAGTAATAACAACAGAATCAATCATAGAATCTCAAATAAATGCAGATTATGACACCTGCTCCAAACTTCTTAACCTATTAAAACCAGAAGCTAAGTTTAAAACAAAGAAAAATGTAACCTTAAATGCCACACTCTCTACAATAGTAGCAATATCAGCAGGGGCTTTATTAAAAAAGATATTAGGAAAAATAAACAAAGGGAGTTCTTTTAATACAGCATCTTATCTTATTGGAATACCTGTTTATCTAGTAGCCCACCATCTCTGTGAAAAACACTTAAGCAATCTGGTACAAGTTACTTATACAAATTTCGTAAAATCTATAATCAAAAACTGGGAGCTATATAAAATTTATATTCCAGAAGAATTTCATGATAAATTTCAACCATTATTAGAAAAATATAATCAAAATCAAAAAGTAGAAATCTCAGAGTCTGACGCATGCAACTTGTTAATAGATTTAATTAGTTGCTTAAAATTAAAAATGAAAAGTTTAGAGGAACTAAAGCACCTAAGTTTGAGATAAAGCTGGATGCATTAGATCGTAAATGATCATCTTCTGTGCAACGTTATTAAATAAGGGTGCTGTAACCTGGGACGCCCATAAACCAGCACCCTTAGGTTCCTGAATAAAGGTCACAACCACTCTTTTATAATCATCCTTTTCAATAATTCCACCAAAAGAATAAATATGATACTTCCTTGAATACTTACCATCTTTAACAGCACGTGCTGTACCAGTCTTACCCATCACACGGTAGCCCTGCAAACCTTGTGCATAATTCTTACCAATAGTTTGTAAAATATCTTTAGTCTGCTCTATAGCTTCAGTTTTATAAATTTTTTGATGCGCGGTATTACGATTTCTTGGAGGATTAGTTACTAAAATAGGATCAAAATCATAACCACCATTGGCTATAATACAAAACGCTTTACCTAATTGTAACAAGGAGGCCATTATCTCATATCCAAATGACATAACCATAACAGAAGGTCGCGACCAATTATTTGGAGGGTTTACAAAACCGGCACGTTCTCCAGGAAACCTTATATTAGTCTTGCTACCAAAACCCAGCCTTAAAAGTTGTGTATAAAGTTTAGGCCCCAAACGTTTTGCAACCTTAGCAGTACCAACATTACTTGAATATCTTATAACATCAGAGAAAGACAGAATCCCCAAAGGCTTCCAATTCTCTACCCTAAACTTATCTATATATGCAAATTTACCCTCACAATCAAAAAGTTCATCGGGAGTAACAACCTCTTCTTCTAAGGCAGCCAAAGCAGTAAAAGCTTTTACAACTGAGCCTAACTCATAAAGATCTGTAACAATTTTATTCTTACTATTTTCTATAAATTTTATATCTTTTTGATTTGGATCAAAATCAGGATAATTAGCCATAACAAGAATCTTGCCAGTATCAGGCTCCATGATCAACACTGAACCTGACTTTGCCTGAAAATTATCAACTGTCTTTTTTAATTCATCATAAACAAGATATTGCAACTTACTATCGATGGTTAAGCTTACAGTCTCGCCCTTTTCGCCTTCTTGTAAAATCTCTTTTTCAAAATAAAAATGCCCTGACCTTGCATCTTGTTCTACTTTGACTGTTGTTGGATAACCAGCAAGGCGTCGATCAAACTCCAACTCTGTGCCCGCAATACCAATATTATCTATGTCGGTAAATCCTACAATTGTTGACGTAGAAGAAAAAGGATAAAATCTTTGAGGCTCACTTACAAAATGAATATCTTTCAGATCAAAATTCTTAAACCACTCTAAGCGTGACTCCGTTAAACCCCGCTCAAGCCACGCAAATTTTTTATTTTTATCCAGCTTTATTTTTCTATATATATTCCTGAAATATCTATTCAGGAATTTTTCAGTATTTCTAGTTTCTGTAAACTGCTTGGGTAATATAAAAACAGAAGTAGTATCTTTGTTTAAAGCTAAAGGCTCTTTATTTTTATCATATATACGCGCCCTCAACGGACTTATTTTAAGTTCAACTTCATACTGCTGCTTTGCCAAGTTTTGGAAAAAATTTTGTCTATAAACTTGAACCAAAAAAAGTCTTGCAAAAATTACTATATAAAGAACAAAAAAGAAGGATAAAACTACAAATATGCGTGGTTTATAATTCTTTTTTAACATGACCTACCACCCCAATATATTTAAAGATTTTTTTCTGTAATGGTTACTATTTGCGACAACTTTAACGGCTTCATACCTAAGTCTTGGCAGGCAAACTGCTTAACTTTATCTTGATTTTTTAAGGTATAAAGCTGTACTAAAAGATTTTCCTTTTTTCCTTTAAGCTCACTTATATTCTTTTGAGCTCTCTGTTTTTCATAATTTAGTTTTATTAATTGGTTATGTTGATATATTTTTATAAATATAAAAACAAAAATCGAGATAAAAAGTAACGACAAAAATTTAGCTCTACTCATTTTCTAACCTTTCTCTGGCACTGAAAGTATAAAATTAATATTATATATACAACTCAAAATTTTCCAGATATTATATATTTTAAAAGGAAGAACATTTTTTACAATGTATAGGAGAGTAGTATGAATAAGGCTATTGCGTTATTTTTGATCTCGAGCTTGCCTCTAATTTCTGGCTGCAAATGGTCTGATGACAAAACAAAGGATCAAGAACCTAAAGATAGTAAAGTTGTTGTCATCGAAGACAAAGTTGTCAAAATCAATTCTGAAGCAGATCTCAAAAAGTTAATCCATTCTAAAAAGCCAGTGGTTCTAAAGTTTGAAACTGGCTGGTGTGGTGCCTGTAAAGTTATGGAACCTGTTTATAAAAAAGCAGCAACAAAATTTGAAGATGTAACTTTTGTTACTGTTGATGCTGACAAATTTGGTTCTGTTGCTAAAGAGTATGAAATTTTAGGTGTTCCTACCTTCATCTTTATTAAAGATGGCAAAGTTCTAGAAAAAACTGTCGGTGGACTACAGGAAGACAAGTTTTTTGAAACAATAGAAACTACTTTTAAATAGAAATTTTAATCTAAACTAAAAAAGAGCAGGGATTTATCCCTGCTCTTTTTTTTAATTTTATTCATGTAAATTTTATGATACTAAAACTGTCCTCTACGTCCAACAATTCTCACCGTCCAATAATACCTATCAGTTCTTTTATAACGTTTTATATCAAAACCATTCAAACCTGAAGCTTGTAAAAACTCAGAAGAAGGTTCTCCATTTTTAAAATTAAAATATATATAAGCATCTTCAACTTGGGTCATTTTACTAATACTTTCTACTATTACTGCAGGATTATATTTTCCAATAAAGCTGGACTCATCAATTTTTTTAAAATTAACATGAAAAGTAACAAAAATAGAATCAATCTTACTATCATCATCTATCTGAAGATTATCTTCCCGCAAAGCACTTAATTCGTAAATCCGACGACATAGAACTTTGCTCGGTTTACAAGAAGAAGCAATCTTATGAGAAGTTATACAATCACAAGACGCACCATCAAGACTTGCGCTTAAACCGTTAACCCCCAACAAGAATAAAAATGCTAATTTGATCATTTTGTTTTTCATAAGTTAAACCCTTTTCAATATTATCGTGCTGTTAATAAACTGATGCTTTTTAAGTGATTCAAAATCATAAAGTAAAAAGAATAAAAAACAAATTACAGAAAAAACTCTTATAAATTCAACGTTTTAGGCTTCCAACTTGGATCTTTATAAAAGATGACAAAGTTTTCGAAACAATAGAAACTACTTTTAAATAAAGACTTTAACCTAAACTAAAAAAGAGCAGGGATTTATCCCTGCTCTAACAAAACTTATCTATGAGGGGCTCTAAACTTTTTGTTTAAATACTTTTCATTTTGATAAGATTTTTCTTTGTTTCTATTTTTATTACTAATAAACAAAGACTCAAGATTGTCATTTACCTGCTTAATTTTCTTAAGAATAATTGCTTCTTCTTGAGAAAAAGGCCTTGACTGATAAAGGCGATCTTTAGCTTTTTTCATTTTAATCTCTTTATTAGTTAAGAACCGAATACATCCGTAATCAAATGAGCCTTCTGATGAAACAGAATGTCGACTATCAGAAAACAACCGGATAAACTCCGAACAAAATTCCTTATCAACATGAAATCTTATTTTCGTTTTCCAATCTCTTAATTGTTCTAAAAACTTTTTACCTCGAGGCGCGCTTAAAGCATTAATTACGCATTCTGGATTATCTTGCAAATCAAAATATAAATTAGACTCTGCACCTAATCCAAGAGCAATATAGACCGTTAATTCCTCTAAATCTCTAATACAAATAAACCACTCAGGCAAAGATGTAGATTGATCAGGTATCATTGTAAATGGCATGTGGTAAACGTCCAGAAATAAAGGTGGTTGATTTGGTATCGAAAATGGCAGGCAATACTCATCAAGCAATAAAGGCGTTTGATCTTGTTCCTGCATCAAATACAAATTATTAGAACTTAAAACCAATAAAATTAAAAAGATATAAATTCTACGAAACATCACCAACTCCTTTTTTTTGAAATTAGAAAAAACTTACAACAGCATCTAATAAATCAAAATTGCATTTGATCATTTAATAATCAACTTCTTTGCATGTAAAAGTATCCTTAAAAAATTTTTTTACATCAAAAGCATCTTTTCTAACGTTGTCATCAGGAAACGCACTGTTAAAACAATATGTAAGTATGTAATTATCTAAATCATACTCTAAAGTAGCCGCAGACTCACAATCATCCCACTTAATAACAACTTCTGAAGCATTACAATATAGAATGTCTTTTAATCTTTCAATAAAGTCACCAGGAACAAAATCTCTGAAATTAAACCCTATAAATTTTAGACACGGAAACTGCCTAATCAAACTCAACAGACTTTCTGTTGGAATATTCTCAAATGATTTTTTAGAAAAATCAAAGACTAACTTCCTAACCAACCGCTTAGGAATTTTATCAAATTGTTGTAGGTGCGCAATACCATAGAAAGGCAAAAAGCCACTAAGTGTTCCACTAGGATTATTAAGACCAAATGAATTATCAAGATCTCTATCGGGAACACTCAAAGTAACTGATACTCGTCCAAAAGGTATCTTCTCCTGTTCCATCGCACCAATACCACTAAAAACAAAAAATAATACTAATAAATATCTTATGATTTTGTTCATGAAAACCTTCTAAAATTACTTAATTAAAAAACTAGCAGCACCTAATAAGCCAGCATTGTAATCCATTACAACAAAAATAGGAACCTGTTTTAGAAAGCTTTCAAACTTAAAGCTATTAAGAAATTCATTAAAGAAAACATCTGTTTGAAAGATCTCAAGATTTTGTGCAGAAAGTTTGCCTACAATAAAAATACCGCCAGAAGCAAGATTATTTAAAGCCATATTTTTGGCTAACCTAGCATAAAACTTTGTAAAATATTTAAAAGTGTTCTTACTTAAAACATCTTTATGTTTTGTTTCAGATATTAATACAGAAGAATAATGCTCACCTATAATTTCTTTATGTTCAGGAGTAACTTCAAAGATCATATCTTCTTCTAAATACTTATAAATATTGGATATCCCAGAACCAGACACCAGCTCTTCGCATTCAAGATTCTTATCATTATCTTTAGCTCTATTTTGTTTTATAAACTCTGCTAACTCAAGCTCATCTTGATCTTGTATTGCAAAATCTGTGTGTCCAGCCTCAGATGCAACATTTAAGTAAGTTTTATTTTTATTATCCCAAACTAACACACTTGCACCAAGCCCTGTGCCAGCACCGATGATAACAGAGTTAGAATTTAAACTAGGTTTGATATTTTTAGTGACTTGAATTATAGATTCTGGTGGCAGAACTTTTAGACCATAAGATATTGCCTGAAAATCGTTTAACAAGTGGGCTTGCTGTAACTGAGTTTCTTTTAGAATTTGATCTAAGTCTAGAGTTATCCCAAGATTAGTAACACAAACAGATTTATTATCACCAGATATTTTACCAGCGACAGCAAAGACAGCTTTTATGAGTTTTATATTATATTTCTCTTTAAAATAATCCAAAACTTGATTTATAGGCTTTATAAAATCTTTTAAAGTTTTACTCTTAAAATATAATATCGATATTATTTCAGGGGTTTTGTTTGTGATATCAACAAGAGCAAGGCGGCTGTTTGTGCCGCCAATATCACACGATAAAACAAATTCGTTATTGGGATTACAATTTTCTTTTAAAATCTCTTCTTTGAATATTGGCATTCTGGGCTCCAGACAAAAACTCTTTATAAATTTTAACACACTTGCGCGCAGGCTCATCCCAAGTTAAACATTTAACCTCTTGTAAGCCATCTAAAGAAAGTTTTTTAAGCTCATCTCTACTCTCTAATAAGTTTATAATCTTCTTACTTACAGAATTTATATCTTTAAAATCAACTTTTAAACAATTCTTAATAACTTCACACGCACCTGCAACCTTTGTAATAACAACCGGCGTACCATTCTTCATAGATTCAAGAGGCGTAAGACCAAAAGGCTCGTTACGTGAAGGCATAATATAAAGATCTGAATCTTTATAAGCTTGGTCTATCTGTTTACCCTTTAAATATCCCACAAATTTAATCTTATCTTTAATTTTCAGCTTTAGAACTTGTTTTATAAGTTTAGTTTTTAAATCCCCATCACCTGCAATAATAAACTCTATATTAGAATTCTTTTTTAGAATTTTATTAGCTAATTTAATAAAAGACTCTGGGTTTTTTTGGAAAGTCAGGCGACCTAAGAATAAAACCTTGTAAACTCTACTCTTTTTCGCAAACTTTTTATCAAGATCTTTTTCTGTTACATACTCAGAATCAGGAGCGATCCCATTATGAACAATCTCTATTTTATGCTCTGGAATTTTATAATATTTTATTATTTTATCTTTAGTTACCTTACTTACGGTAAAAATTTTGTCTGCATTATAAAAGCCAAACTCTTCAATCTTACATGTCTTTTTATTTCTGCACTTATATAAAGATCTATCAAATTCTACTGAATGAACATGTAAAAAAAGAGGCTTACCTGTTATCTTTTTTACGGCTACGCCGGCCTGAAAAGTCATCCAATCATGTGCATGAATAACATCAAAAGTTTTTTTTAAGCATATTTTTTTACATGCCCTAGTGTAATGATTAATCTTTGATAATAGATTTTTGTACAAGTTATCATGAGTATTTTTTAAAGAAAATTTATTATCATTTGTAGATACTATCTTACAATTGCTTATTTCGCTTTTAAGATTACACGGCAAAACTAAATCTATTTGTGTATCTTGCTTAACAAGCGCACTCACAAGACCATGACAAGCCACACCAAGACCACCCCAACTGTTAGGTGGAAACTCCCACCCAAGCTTTAACACCCTAATCTTCATTTCTCCCCCAATATTATTTGTCCCCTTAGCTCCCATTATTTGTTTTTATTTTAGGCGGATTACACATCTTACAAATACCTAACCTATCTAGTTTGTCTAAATATTTATTTACCGCAATAATAAAACCTGCATGGCTCCATGTTAACGGTGCAACAGAAAGAGGCTCTCCTGTTTTAGGATTTAATTGTTCAGATAAAACTCCCGTTTCCATTTTATACTTGTTAACCCACCCAAAAATCTCTACGGCTGGTTTTAAATCTTCTAGATTTTTAGCTAAATCTATATAATACTCAGCCAACCATAAACTAGTTATAAACCATGGATTACCAGTCGTCTCGTTAGTAACCCTATAATAATTATCGTTTTCATATCTTGCGTAACCACCAATAGAACCCGAACATGTTAATTTAGACCTAAAGAATGCCATACTTGATTTTACTCGTTGATCATCTACAGGTAAAACTTTGTATTCAAATATACCGTAGCAGCTACTGCTATCAACTACACAATCTCTTTTAAGTTGACCATCTTTATAATAAAGTCCTTTTATGAAAAATTTTTCTTCTGGGTCATAAAGATGTTTTATAATATTTTCTTTTATAGTTTCTGCTGTATGCAAATATTTATCAGCCAAAGATATATCACCAAAAATCTTTGTAAAATTATATGCAGCTTTTAGACCAGCATAAACAGTTGCACAAGTGAAAGTGTGTATCCCTAATTTTTCTTCCCAAAGATCGTAACTCTCTTTAGGCAAACCTAAGTCTTCGTCCATAAAATCACACATAAAATTTGCACTAGGCTTAATAAAATAATCAAAAATTGTTTTTATATAATCATCGTTTTTGTATTGTGCATAATGTTTCCATAAAGCATCAAGAACCAATGCCCCCTGATCTTCCTGAATAGGTAACTGAAAATGTCCTTCATGAATCCATGCATGCCAAGAACTTCCTAGAGAGCCATTGGCATTATACTTGTGAAAAAGATATCCATCTTTAGTCATAGCCTTACAACAGAACCCAAAAAATTCTTGAGTTATATCTTGATATCCAGCACGATCTAAAGATCTGGCAATAAGTGCTCCATCACGAGGCCACATGTATGCATATGTATCTTTTTTTAAAAAGAGAGTGTCTGAGTCACCAGATGCTATAAAAGCACCATGCCTATCTACGTGCGTACTTACCAACAACAAAGACCGCTTGAATAAATCTACTATGTTTTCATTCAAATCAAAGAAATCAAATTTATACTTGTTTACCCATGCTTGCCAATATTTTCCGGTCTGATCAATTAGCTCTTCTGGCTTATTTTTAATTACAAATTCATTTAGCTCAGTTATTTCTGTATTTTTTTCACCAGCACATACCCAGTAATAAACAATCTTACTTTCCTTACTATCTAATACAAACTCGAAAGAGATCGTGGAATCAACAGAACCATGCTCTATCGGATTATTAGATAATTTGCCATCTTCAGCATCAATATAGGTGCCTTGCAAGCCCCTACTTTCAAAGGCACCTGTCGCATAATCTGTTATACCATGTATCTCGCTATTACAAATTAAGCCATTTATCAAAAAATAGTTTTTGTCTTTATAAAAAACTAGCGCTTTTAGTTGTGGATTATAATAAACAGTATTACCAATGCTTGAGCCGGCTATCTGAAAAACCTGATGTAAAAACAGTTTTATATCTTGTTTTTTATCTGAAAAGTTTTTTATTCTAATTTTTCTTAAGAAAATATTTTTTTGATAATGTACGGTATCATTTATTATTATCTCTAACTTGAGCTTATTATTAATGGCACAAACTTCAGTCACCAGGCTATCTTTTTTATAAGAAAGTTTTTTTTGCCAATCATCAGACTCAAACCAATCAAATTGGCCGTCTACCCATGTTCCAAACCTGTGCATTTTACCATGTACATGATTTTCTTGACCAACATACGGATAATAAAAATCTCTTATTTGAGCATCTTTATCTAGGCAAACTAAAATATTCCGGTTACCTAATGCAAAAGCTCTTGCCATAATAAATTTCCTATCAAGGTTAAATAACTAATTTTATATAACTAGATATTCCCCATGATAGTAAAACGAACGCCAAAATTGCTAGAGCTATTCCTAAAAGGAACTTAATTTTATTACCCCTGGCTGTAACAAAATAATATATACTTGCAATCATACATAAAACTGCATATATTTTCATGATTATAAAAGCTGGTAAAAATGGTTGAAGGAAATATCCGCACATTCCTAAAAGCACAAACCCAAAGAATTTCTTTATCTCCGTCATCCACAATCCAGCTCTTGGCAATAAAAAGAGGGTTGTAGAAAAAGTTCCTATAACAATCAATAATAAACCCATTCCAAATGCAAAGAAAAACAATGTGAAAAAGCCTAAAATAGGATTTGCCGCTTTTGCTACAGCACCTAACAATATTGCTAATGCAGGAGTAAGACATGGAGATGCAACAGTGCCTGAGACTGCTCCAAATAAGAAACCATAGAATAATGACCCACCAACTTTAACATCCCTTTGTTTTGTTAAAAAACGTGGCATGTAGATTTCATAAAATCCAAACATAGAGAATGCCATATAAATAAAAAATAGAATTATTAAGCCAACCACCCATGGGTTTATAAGCCATTGCCCAAAGATTACAGTGGTGGTTGCTGCAACATAGCCTAGAATGGCATACACTGTTGCTATACCTAGCACGTAACAAAAAGATAATAGGAAATTACGAAATAAAGTTTTTGAAGCTTGTGACTGCAAGATTCCTATCGTTATTGGAATCATTGGATAGATACATGGAGTGAAACTCGCAAGCACTCCTGAGACAAATGCAAATAATAATAGTTGATAACCTAACATACCCTTCCCCCTCGATTTGATTAATATAAAATTATATCTAACTAAAGTTAAACCAAAAGCACCAAAATATTCAAGAGTTTGTAATGATTATGCTAAAATAAGGCATAACCCAAAAAGCTTAGGGGAGTGCCTATATAGCTGAATTACGAGTATAGATCTACTTGCAAAATATTATATATTTTGATATTAATTAACACTCGTTATAAATTAATATTTAATTTAACTCCCTACATAAAATACAGTGAATTTACATATGAAAAAAATTTATAAAATAACTTTATTGTCTTGTTTCTGCACAGCTTTCTTTGGTTTAAATGCAGGTAATTCATTCATGTGCCATCGATTATTCATGGAACAACGTTGGGTTGAAAGACTTGAGACAAAAAGGAGACAACAACAAAGACAAAATAATAGAAATAGAAAAGACAACAAATCAAATCATCAACATAATAATAAAGGAAGGAAACAAGATTAATAAGCCTAACAAAAAAATCAACCTAATTTGTTTTGTATTTTTCTCAATATTTTATTCTGGTTATTCAGGAATCAGATCTAGTCGTATAAAAAATGATATCTACAAGATACCATCAATAAGACAAGAAAACCCTCTAAGCCCAGAAGTCAAAATACGAGTAAATCAAGCCTTAGCAAAATATGAAGGTGTCATCCTGGTTATAGATTTGAGAAAGATATATCTGGGAGAACCTGAAACACAGAAAAAAGTTCGTAAATTGATCAAAGAGTATCTAAAAGAAAGAACCATTAAATATCTTGACCTCCAAATTATACAAACACAATCTTGAATAACTTGCCTATTGTGACGGTTCTCTTATAGCCTATATAATCAAAAACAAAGGGTAGGAGAGTTTACCATGATAAACAAATTTTTCTTTGTATTTATATTATTCTCAAACATCTCAAGCATATACTCTGGACGATATACTTATAAAGATTGCAACAATAATGATGAATCATACGTATTCGTAAAAACTCCAAACGAATACAAAATCATAAAAACCAATAATATTAGAGTGTTACGTCCTGAAATAATTGAACGAGTAGAAATTGGATTAAACCATTATAATCCAACAATAAACCCCATACTCATTATCGACCTAATAGGGATAATATTTGAGGAAGAAACACGAGAAATAGACTTTCAATTAATAAGAAATTATGTAAATAAAATATCAACTATAAAAATAGAAGAAATAGGGTATGATCTCTATTGGGATAGAACAACTTGAGCTACTGGCTGCTCAGAAATTCTTGCATCCTTACGCTCTTTCTCTTTTATAGCCTCATGAAAAGGCACAGACTCTAAAGAGTATAATAAAGACTTATTAGCTTCTCTTTTAAGCTTTTGTTCATCAATATCATCCTTTAGAACAATTTTGGGAAGCTTAATAAAATTGCCAGCAAGATTTATATTCCAAACATCAACCTTATCAACATACTTTGGATTAATCTGAGCTATTATACACTTGCTCGGAACAATAAAATTCTTCTTTTCTAAAGATCCCTTATCTTTCTTTTTCCAAATATCTTCACCTTTTTCAGTTGTTCCTGTCATCTTAAAAGAAAAATATTTATAAGGCTTGTCAGAAGTAACACTTAGGTTTTCAATAGTATTAATTTTATCAAAATTCTGTTTAAAGTTTTTACATATAATTAATCTATATTTTTCAAGTTTCTTATCTTGATTAGGGAAAGTATATGAACCGCCCTGGTTGCTTGTAACCTGTTGGCCATCAAATAAAACCCTAAACCCTGGGGTATGCTTGCAATCTGGATTTACTTGAATTTGACCTTTTAGGGTATAAGAATCAAACCTTTGTGCAGGAGCTTGAGTCTCTGCTTCATCACCAACACAGGGTAACCCAACAAAGGTTATAAAGAGCGTAAATATTGTCAAAAATATTATTTTAAACTTATTTCTGTTATTATTCATGAATACAAATCTCCTAATAAATAACATAATATTTTTAGATTATTAGATTTTTAATACTATAACACGTATAAGGGATTGTAATGAATATTGTAAAAAAAACCAAAAATATCTTTAAAAAAGCCCTTACATCCAACATGTCACCAAACAAACTAGCATTATCTGTTACTCTAGGCATTTACATAGCATTTTCTCCTTTCCCAGGAGCCCACACAATTATGATGCTGCTATTTAAATGGTTATTCAGACTAAATTTACCAATACTATTCTTTGTATCATCATTCAACAATCCATGGACAATGATCCCATTCTTTACGCTAGATTATATATTTGGATATTGGTTTATGCATGATTTTTTACATATCACCCCTTCTTTAGTGATCCCTTTGGCAAAAGTCTTTGGCTCTGGTAAAATCTGCTTATGGTCGTTTTTGATTGGGGGTAATATCCTGGGCATAGTGGCGGCATTAATTTGTTACCCTATTGCTAGTTTTATGTTTAAAAAGTTTTCTATAAAGTTACAAATGGTAAAATGAAGATTATAACAACTAATAAAAAAGCATTTCACGATTACGAAATCAAAGACAAGTTTGAGACTGGTATAGTTCTGACCGGTGATGAAGTCAAAGCTATTCGTCAAAAGAATATATCTTTAAATGAGGCTTTTGCCACTTTGCATAAAGGCGAAGTCAATTTAATTAATTGTCATATTGCTGCATACTCTCATGCATACTCTAAAGAAGATAAAACACGAAGAACAAGAAAACTTTTGTTACATAAAAGAGAGATCCATAAATTAATCGGTGATATTTCTCGCAAAGGCCTAACGCTTGTACCATTAAAAATGTATTTTAACGAACGTGGTTATATCAAGGTTGAGATTGGTCTGGCTAAGCATAAAAAGGCTGCTGGTAAAAAGCGTGAGCTTCGTGACCAAGATATTAAGAGACAAGCTGAACGCGAAGTCCGTGGCAAGTTCAATATTAAATAAAAAATCATGATCATCGGTAACAAAACTTATCATAAAACAAAATGTTACAGTTCTATTGAATGGACAAAAAACAATATTGATACTGCACCTGACGGTGCTATATTTCTTTGTGATATCCATGAATATACTCATGGCAGACAGAATAGAATTTGGAAAAGTTATCCAGAACAAGTTATCGCTACTATTTTACTAAAACCTGAAATTGTAAAATCTTCAGATCTCGAACAAAAGCTAAATCAACTGAACATGGCGCTAACGCTAGGCATCTTCGATGCCCTAAAAAAATATAATGTAGAATTAAAATGGCCCAATGACTTTATGTATAAAAACAAAAAAGTTGGAGGGATCTTACTTGATCTTATTTGGCAAGGTAACACACCAAAAGCAATTATCGCTTCCTTTGCAATCAACAGTAATAATATAATCTCAGAGCAAGACAGTATTTATGATATCGCAATTAGCTTGAGACAAATTATAAATAAAGAAATAGATAACAAAGTTTTGTTTGATACAATAATTAAAAACTTAGATTCTTATTATCAAAAATGGCTTAATCTTGAATTTGATGAGATTTATAATCTCTGGAAAAATAATCAAAGTTATGTGGGCAAAAGCATCAAGGTACACAAAATGGATGGTACTTTTGTTTGGGGGAGATTTCATGATGTTTTGCCCAACGGAGATATGATTATTTTGAATCAACAAAATCAAAAAGAGATAATCTCTTTTTACGTTGTCGAACAAATATCATAATTTTCTATATTATCTTTTATGTAAGTCTTATAAGTTTTTACAGCTCTTTTAATAATCACAAATGATAGATAACCCCAAAGCCCCATACTTGCTAACTTAAATTCAGAACTAGAATTTCGACCAAGTATATGATTCCACACACGACTACCATCTGCATCATCACCACCAATAACAGTTGGTAAAAATGTATATATAAGCTCAAGCGTTCCAACAATCGATATCAAAGAAAAAAACATAAGTTCAGAAAAAAGTTCCGTTTTATTTAAACCTTTTGTTTTTAATAGATTTTCAAAAGGAGACAAAGAATTTTTAATAGCCCAAATTAAAGACTCTTTTACATTCTTGGTTTCTTTATATTTTTGTTTAAAAGCCTTAAATAAAAATACCGAATACCTAAACATTGAAGAATTAACTCCTCCAGCCAACGAAATAAAGACCTCTTCAGAGACAGTAGACTTCCTTGAGCACTTACACAGACTCCCATGTAAAAGAGGCAAACCATCGTGTATATAAATATTGCCAACTTTAAAAAGAGTTTTAAGGTCTTGCTTGCCAAATTTTAAACAATTAATATGAATTGTAGAATGACTATCTGGATCAACTAGTTTTTGAGCAATAGCATGTCCAGCTTCATGAAAAACACAACCTATCAAAGTTACTATAAAGGCATCAAAGAATGCTTTTGTTGGATAACCGACTTTTCTTAATAAACCAAACTCTTTCCTTATTGGCTCTTGGGCTTTCAAAAGATTAGTTATAGTATTTTCGGAAATACCTAATTGTTTTGACTTATCCAAAACTTTATCAACACGAAGATTGTTATCTTCTTCTTGAGCGCAAAAAGTCTGTGCAAAATTCGCCCCCAAAAACATTATACAAAAAACAAATACTAAAATAACGTTTGCTCTAAAATTAATCCCTCTAACTCGTGATGCCATAATCCACCCCAAAACCGTAAAAATAATTAAGCTATTGCCACACCCAATTCAGGCTCTAAACCTTCATACTCTTGCTCTTCAGCCTCCGGCACAATCAAGCCTTTTTCTTTTTGAATTTGTTTTAAAATCTTATCTTTGTAATGTTCTTTAAAATAAATAATGAAAGTTTGCATCGCCCTGAGAATAAAAACAGATTTAAAAAATTTATTAATGCTAACTCGAATATTGTTTCCAACGGCAGACGTTCTAGAAAAGTCTCCACCCGTTGTATTAACCCATAATCTTGTGCCATCCCCATTTACAGATGACGGAAAGAAAGCATATGTTAAACTACTCACCAACTTATCTAAAATAAAACAATTAAATATCAAATCTGTAATCAGCTCAAAAAGATTTAACTTATCATTCTCTAAAAGATTATCGAATACAAATAAAGCATTCACAGGACTATTTAATAACGATCCAGTAATGTCTTTTGTTTTATTATATTTCTGCCAACAATTTTTTAAAGCAAGAAATGTATAGAAAAAAGCAGCTTGATACTTGCCTCCAGCAAGAAATAATTCATTACCCTGGTCAGCACTTAGTTTAGAAAGATCTTTAGAAGAAATACAACAAGCGTTATCATTATTCCAATCCCAAAACCCTTTATGAAAATAAACATCACCAATTTTAAACGAAATATTAGTATAATTGCTAGACGAAGAGCCTAAGTGAATAGTTGGTTTAAAATTAGCATCTAGCTTCTTTAAAACAGAATAGTGACCAGACTCATGAGTTAGTACCCCTAACTTTTTTAGTACATAAGCTAAAGAACCAGCCTTTATCATAGGCAAATAACACTGCTTAAGAATCTCAAAGATTACTCTAAACTCAACACCAACCCCCTCAGATTCTTTTTCGAAAATCTTTTTTATATTTTTGTCATCAAAGCCTACAGTTTTTAATCTATCAAAAACCTTATAAATATCTTTTTCATATTCACGTTGTTCAACACAAAAAGTCTGTTGGAAATTCGATAATAAAAATAATATAGAAAATAAAAAAACTCTTTGATAACTCATGATGCCTTATAAAATTTAAGCTAAAATTTAAACCTTCTATTAAACAGAAGAAGCATCATAAAATATTTTCATAAAGAAGTAAACTTTTGTTTATAAAACCAATAAAAAAGCCCCTGAAAAATTTCAGGGGCCATCAAAAAACAAACAAAAATTATTCGTCGTCTACAACGTCATCATAGTCAACTTTATCTTCATTTTTGTCGACTTTATTTAGATACTCATCAACCTTAAGATTTTCATCGATCTTTTCAACATCTAATGATTCATCATCATAATCAATGGCATCATAATCGACATAGTCTTTATCTTCATCCATAAGCTCCCCCTTCTTTTATAAAAAACCCTAAATTAACTTAAAAGATCCTCTTTTCCTAATTTTGCCCAGTCAGCATCAAAAAGCTCTATTCCTTTTGATGTTAACGGATGATACATAACTTTTTCAAGCAATTGCGGAGGCACTGTCACAACTTCAGCCCCAAGTAAAATAGACTGGTGCCAATGCATAACATGACGAACAGAGGCTGCGATAACTTCAGATTTAAAGTTATAATTTTCTTTTGCAATCATAATCTTTTCTACAATCTCCATGCCATCAATATCAATATCATCCCAACGCCCAATAAATGGTGAAATATACTTAACACCCATTTTAGCAACAAGTGTTGCCTGAATTAAAGAAAAAATTAAAGTTATATTAAGTTTTACACCCTCTTGAGCTAATTTTTTTATAACAGGAAGATATTCTTGAGCAAATGGAATTTTGACTACAACATTTTTTGCAAGCTTAGAAATTTGTATTGCTTGGTCATAAACATCTTTAGGATCTTTTTTTACAACTTCAATACTAACGTCACCATCAACCATCTTACAAATGTCTGTCAAAACTTCCTTTGTATTTGGACCTTCTTTTGACAAAAGTGATGGATTTGTTGTAACCCCATCAATCACACCAGCATCTGACCATTTTTTAATTAAATCACGATTAGCTGTATCTAAAAATATTTTCATAAAAAACCTTCTTTGTTTAAATTTTATATTGTTCTTGTAAACTTTTCTTCCAAACACCTTTAAAATAATGGCAAGAAAACGTCTCCGTTCTTATTGGATAATCTTTAGTCTCTGCCATTGGATAGAAATATGTCGGTGGAAATATTATATCTTTATTTTGATTTTTGTCAGCCATATACCAAACAGCTTTAGAAAAAAGTATCGGTCCAGTTGCTACAAGCGTTGTTGCATACTCTTTTTCTACTTCTTCTGGATAGCCACAAAGGCCTTTCCAATAAGTTAAATCAATTTCTTTATCAGCATCTTCTTTTATAAACAATAAACATTGCCTTAGGATATCATGATTCTTTTTTGCACCAATTGTCGCATTACCAATAACAAGCCCATTATCCAAATGTTCAAGCCCTGCATAAAAATCATAACTAAAATTTAGAAGATCAAATTCTTTAAAACACTGACTATCGCAATCTGTGTATAATCCGCCAAATCTATACAAAATTTCATAACGTGCAATGTCTGATGCTTTTGCATAATTTTTGTTATTTATAGCTTGATCATAAAGTTTCTGATTATAAAAATTATTATTAAATTCTTTTGTAATTAAATCTTCTGTCCACAAGATATATTCCCAACCAGAGTGATTATCTTGCCAACTTTTTTTGTAATCATTATATTCTTGTGGATAATCAGAACCAAGCCAAATTTGGTGTATTATTTTTGGAATTTGAGACTTAGCTTTACTTTTCAAACTGCTATTTTTTTTGTATAAAATTTTTATGAAGTTTATAAAATTTATAGGCGTGCAACCAGAAGGCATTGAACGCAAGTACTTTGGAATTTCACCTTTTATACATTCGCAATACTCATAACTTGCAACATCTATTGAATCGTCAAAATTCACATACATCTACTACTCCCCGATTTATGTATGTTATCTTACAACAAAACTGATCAATCGATTTGGAACAAAAATAACTTTTATAATATTTTTACCCTCAAGCCATTTTTCTATAATTTCTTTCGCCTTAGGCTCAATTTCTTCTTGAGTCACACCCTTTGTGGCAGAAATAGTACCTCGCAACTTACCATTAACCTGAATAGCCAAATCTATTTCATTTACTTGTGCCAATTTAGGATCAAAAAAAGACCATGTAGAATCTTCTAGTTTTTTATTTAAAAGCTTTTCTAATAATTCACTAGCAAAGTGTGGAACCATAACTGAGAGTGCTACCAAGAATTTTTCTAGAATTTCATGATCTAGTTTTAGTTTGCCAGACATAAGATCATTCAAGTATTCCATAATAGAAGATACAGCTGTGTTTGTTTTAAATAGATCAATTCTTTCTTGATAATCTTTTAAAAACATATGAAAACGCCTTAAAGACTTTTCATCAGCTTTTTGGTCTTTTGGTAAAATATTTTCAGGATTATTTAAAAAGACCCAAAGTCTATTTAAAAAGTTTTTTACACCTTTAATAGAATCCATCTGCCATTCAACGTCAAGTTCAGGAGGTCCCATAAATAATATGTACATACGTAAGGTATCAGAACCGAACTCTTTAACAACATCGTCAGGATTTACAACATTACCCTTAGACTTTGACATCTTTTCCACTCGTCCAGAAATTTGCGATTTCATGCAAACCATACCCTGGTTAAACAGCTTTGTGAATGGTTCATCAAAAGATAAATATCCAAGATCATACAAAACTTTTACATAAAATCTAGCATATAATAAGTGTAAAATAGCATGTTCTATACCACCGACATACAAATCTACAGGCATCCAATAGTTCATATCTTCTTGAGAAAACGCTTCAGTTTTTAAATCTGGATTTGGATAACGCAAAAAATACCAGCAAGAGCCTGCCCACTGAGGCATTGTATTTGTTTCTCTTTTTGCAGCCTGCCCACACTTTGGACACGTGGTATTAACCCAATCTGTTATACCGGCCAAAGGCGATTCGCCAGTACCTGTTGGTTGATAATTTTCAACTTCAGGTAACAGGACAGGAAGCTGATCTTCTGGAATGGGGACAACCCCACACTTATCACAATGAACAAGAGGAATAGGCTCACCCCAATAACGCTGACGAGAAAACACCCAATCTCTTAACTTGTAACAAGTCTCAGGATAACCACTGTGATTCTTCTCCAAAAACTCAATTATCTTTTTTGTACCTTCTATTTTTGCATCAAGACCATTAAATTCTTCGGAGTTAATTAAAACACCATCTTCTAACATTGCACAAGTAAGCTGCCCATTATTGTGACAATCTTTCTTGGGTTCTATAGCCCTTATAACTTCAATTATTGGGATATCAAATTTTTTGGCAAATTCAAAGTCTCTTTGATCATGAGCAGGAACAGCCATAATAATTCCTGTTCCATAAGACTTTAAAACATAACTTGAAAGGTAAATAGGGATTTTCTTGTTGTTTACAGGGTTGATTGCATAAGCCCCTGAAAAAACCCCTGTTTTGTCTTTTGTCTCTATTGTTCTTTCAAGCTCAGATAAAAAGCTAACTTCATGTTGATATTTTTCTACAGATTCTTTTTGTTCTGATGTTACAATTTTTTCGAGTAAATCATGATCTGGCGCCATAACCATAAATGTTGCACCAAAAAGAGTGTCTGGCCTTGTTGTAAAAACAGGTAATTCTACGCCGGATTCGGTCTTGAAAGTAACACTGGCGCCAAGGCTTTTGCCTATCCAGTTCTTCTGCATCAATTTAACTTTCTCAGGCCAATCTATTTTATCAAGGCCATCGATAAGTTTTTCAGCATATTCAGTAATTTTTAAGACCCACTGACGAATATTTTTTTGAGATACCTTAGTACTACACCGTTCACACTTGCCATCAATAACTTCTTCATTGGCGAGACCGGTTTTACAATCGGGACACCAGTTTATAGGCTTGTTCGATTGATATGCCAGACCCTTTTTGTACATTTGCAAGAATATCCACTGGGTCCATTTATAATAATCAGGATCAGTAGTATTTACCTCTTTATCCCAATCATAAATAGCACCAATACTTTTCAATTGCACTTTAAAGTTATCAATGTTTTCTTTTGTGCTCTTTTTGGGGTGTACACCTTGTTTTATGGCATAATTCTCTGCGGGTAACCCAAAGGCATCCCAGCCCATAGGATGCAAAACATTGTATCCCTGCCAAAACTTAATTCTTGCATATACATCTGGCAACACATAACTTTTCCAATGACCAACGTGCATACCCGCACCTGATGGATATGGAAACATATTGAGACAGTAATATTTTTTTAATTTTTTATC